>Ga0265298_10003168_pt1 | contig 22064 bp, 12 predicted proteins | sample AusTroGonzalo_MG_3_FD_193486 | JGI IMG/M metagenome (GOLD analysis project Ga0265298, IMG submission 193486) | Bovine rumen microbial communities from tropical cattle in Woodstock, Queensland, Australia - Gonzalo_01 | ecosystem: Host-associated > Mammals > Digestive system > Stomach > Rumen ...
CCTACCTCGCCGACAAGTGCATGCTCGACCTCTTCACGGACAACACGGAGCGCTCTCCCACGTTCATGCTGCCGCCGCTCCGCTCGAATCGCGACGGCCATCTCGCGCAGAGCTGGGCGTTTGTGAAGAACCCGCTCCACCCGACGGTCGAATGCTGGAACGAGATGCTGCGCCGCCATCCGCGGTGCCTGGGGTTCACGAGCGAGGACGCCCGTTCGCTCAAGATGCCGCAGTCATTCATCGACAATCCGCCGCTCATCAAGTATTCCGACCTCGTCACCTACATGATCGGCAACGAGCCGGCGCCGGAGCGCATCAAGGGCTATGCTCGCGCCGCGGCCGTTACGCTCACTGTGGGCGATCGGCCGAAGGTGTTTGTGGAGGCGGCGGATCGGTTGGCGGCGGCGTGGCCGGAGCGGATAGACTTCCACATTGGTCCCGCGTGCAACGGGCAAGATGCCCGTTGTCCCAGTGGAATCTGGGTGAAGATGGACATTGCGGATTCGCCGCTGGAGATATGGAAGCACCTGGCCGTCAAGCTCGCGTTCAACTGCCTCTCCACGGGCACGATGGCGGCGATGGGACGCGTGGCGGGCAACTGGATGAGCTGGGTGTCCATCTCCAACAAGAAGCTCATCGACCGCGGCATCCGCCTCCTGGTGGAGCTTGGCGGCATCTCTTACGAGGAGGCGGCCGAGCGCCTTTTCGCCGCGGACGAATGGATCGAGTCTCAGGACTGGACCGGCAAGGAGATGCCTTGCGCCGTCCAGGTCGCGCTGAAGCAGATCGGCAAGAAATGACGGTTGGACGACACATGGTTGTGCTTGAAGTCCGATGAGAATGCTGATATACTTACTGACATGAAAAACATCGTATTTGCGCTGATGGGGATTGCATCCCTGGTTTCTTGCGGCGAGCCCGAAATGGCGAAGCTCTACCGCACTACGTCCACAAGCGAGTTTCGCGAACGCGACGCCACGTTCCCGTCGAAAATGACTGGGCCGGGCGCCAACGTGATCGACCTCGACGCGGCGAAGCCCATGCACGACTTCCTCGGGCTCGGCGTGTCGTTCGCCGAGTCGTCGGCCTATCTGTGGTCGAAGCTTCCCGAGGGGAAGAGGCGCGAGGTCATGGACCTCCTGTGGACGGAGAAGGGCGCGGGACTGTCCGTCGGCCGCATCCACATCGGCGCGAGCGACTACTCGATGCACCTCTACACGTACGACGACACGCCGGGCGACACGGAGCTGAAGCACTTCTCCATCGCCGACGACCGCCGGTTTGTCCTGCCCGCAATCCACGCCGCGCAGGCCGCGAACAAGGACATCTACTTCTTCGGCTCGCCGTGGAGTCCGCCGGCGTGGATGAAGTCGACCGGCACTTTGTGCGGAGGGCGCCTGAATCCATCTTCGTATCCCGTCTACGCGCAGTACTTCCTGCGCTTCCTGAAGAGCTACGGTGACGAAGGCGTGCCCGTCTCGGCGGTGACCGTCCAGAACGAGCCCGAGACCGTCCAGGCCGAGAACAGCCCCACGTGCCTCTGGAATGCCGAAGAGTCCGCCGAGTTCACGACGGGATTTCTCGCGCCTGCGCTCAAGGCGAGCGGACTCAAGACGCAGATCTGGGCGTACGACCACAACTTCAGCGCCAAGGGCGTCGAATACGTGATGAAACAGCTCGCGGATCCCGCGTTCCGCGACTGCGTGTCGGCGGCGGCGTGGCATCCGTACGTCGGATCGCCCACCAATCTCGTGCCCCTGAAGGCCGCCTATCCCGCGATGCCGATGTACGTGACCGAGATGGGTCCGCACGTGGACAGGTCCAAGCGCGACATGCTCTGGTGGTCGGACCTCGTGCTCGGCTCGTTCAACGAGGGGTGCGGCGCGTTCGTGAGCTGGTGCTTCCTGCTCGACGAGGAGGGCCAGCCGAACATCACGCCCGGATTCGGATGCGGCGGCCTGCTCGAGATCGACTCGCGCACGGGGGAGTTGTATGAATCGGGGCAGTTCCGCCTCTTCCGCCACATCGGTCCGTTCGTGAAGCGCGGCGCGAAGGTGCTCCGGGCCCCGATTGTCCCGGGCGCGGCGAGCAAGGGGATCGAGGACGTGAAGCACGTCGTGTTCCGGAATCCCGACGGATCGCATGTCGTCGTGTTGGCCTGCCGCGCGGGCAAGTTCGACCGGCGCCAGGTCCAGTTCAAGCTCGGCGACTACTACTACAGCGTCCAGGTCCTCGGCGAGTCCGTCACGACCGTTCTCATTCCGCCATCCCGCTGAAACGGCTGTTGATGTGGAAGCAAGCTGTCGGAGTGGGAGCGGATGAGGAAAGGAGCACTGGATAATGCCGTATGACGATCCAAGCCTGAAGCAGTTCGAGAACTACTATCTCTCGCACAAGCCGAGCGAGCGCGAGCGCGCCGAGAACTGGGCCATTGCTATCGGCTTGCAGAAAGTCGACGGACTTACGCCGTCCGCGCATCTTATCTCCGTCGCCAAGAAGCATATCGAGGGCAAGATATCGAGCGGAAAGGCCGTCCAGCTGGTCGACCGGTACTACGAGACGAAGTCCGGACATGACGCGCCAAAGACGAAGGGTGGTCAGAAAAAGGTGGTCAGAAAAAAGCGGTCAGAAAAAAGCGGTCAGAAAACGGTTGATAAGCTGCTGGCGTTGCTCATGGCGAACCCGCATCTCACGCAGGAGGGAATGGTCAATGCATTGATGGTGACCCGCAGCACGATCCAGAAGCATCTCGCGAACCTCAAATCCGCAGGCCGCCTCCGCCGCGTCGGTCCCGACAAAGGCGGGCATTGGGAGGTTGTGGAGTGAGAATGCTTTTGGCTTGCGTGGTTTTCGGCGCGCTTGCGTCGGCTGGCACTGCGAGTGCTGACCTCTGTAACTGGAGGGCGAACAAGGATGTATGCGACTTTAGCGTTGACGGGGGAGTCGTCCGAGGGCGTGTCTGCGGATCTGATTCGCAAGTGCTTTCGACGATAAAGGACGGGCTTGCCCCGAAGGGAAATCATTTTGTCCGCTTCCGCATGAAGGTCGCCACAAACGGGACGTCGGGCCAGCTGTTCTGGCGGCGGAGTTCGGACAGCGGGTTTTCGGGTTTGCGGATGCGTCCTTTTAGAGTCGTCGGCGATGGACAGTGGCACGACTATCGCGTCCAGGCCGGCTGGATCGGCGAAGAAAAGATCGTCCAGCTGCGCATCGACCTGCCGCCGGAATACACCGACGCCACCGTTTTCGAGATAGCCGACGTTCGCATCGTCGAGGAGGGCGAGGAGCTGATTGTCGACACGAAAGAAAAGATTGGCGTCGCCTTCTCGCTTCAGGTTCCAGAGGGACTGCACTACGGGCTCCTGAAATGGTTCAGCGACGAGGCCGGACAGGGCGAGTTCGACTTTTCGACGGCCAGCGACGGAAAGCGGCATGAATACTGGTTTGATTTGCGAAAGTCACAGGGGGTGAGCTGGCACAATCGCAAGAAGCCGATCTGGAAGGGGCGGTTGTCGCTGTTTGAGATCGAGTCGCCCCATGCCAAAATGCCTCTGCCCGTTGAGAACCTTCGGTTTGTGTCAATCAGGCCCGATACTCCGGCGGATCCGGTGTTGACGAGCGTGTCGCCGTGCGAGGCGATTCCAAGGGCGGGCCGTCCCTTCGGCGTGGAGGCCGTGGTGCGCAATTTCGGCACTGCTCCTGCGACGAACGTCAAGTTTGCGTTTGACGGATTGCCGAACGGAGTGGTCGTGCTTGAACCGGAGCGCCTGTCTCCGCCGGAGCCGCTGCCGGGGATGGACGGCACGGAACGCCTTGGCTGCGACTGGAAGGCCGCCATGCCGCACGAGCGCGTCTATGTGCTGCGGCTGTCCGATCTTGGCGTCGGCGTCCATCGCTTCGGCGTCACCATGACGGCGAACGGCGTGGAACCACAGCGCGTTGAAGTCGTTGCCGACGTGAAGCCGTCGCTGGGACTCAAGGCGGAATCCTATCCCCCGGAACCAAGGCCGGTTTGCACCGCCCCGTATGAAATCGGCGCGCTGATATTCCCCGGCTGGAAGTCGCATCACTTCCATGTCGTAACGAGCTACGATCCTGGCCGCAAGCCGCTGCTTGGATGGTACGACGAGGCGAATCCCGAGACAATCGACTGGCAGATCAAGCACCTTGTCGAGAACGGCGTCTCGTTTGTGTCCGTCTGCTGGTTCTGGCGCGATGGCAAACTCGGCACGCACCACTGGATGGATGCCTTTGCCAAGGCGAAATACCGCAAGTACCTCAAGTGGCATGTCATGTGGGACAATGAGGCCAATTCGCCGGAAGACCAGGAAAAAGTCGCCCGTTTCTGGTGCGAGAACTACTTCACCGATCCGCAATACCAGAAGATCGCCGGAAGGCCTGTCGTCATGCTCTTCAATTCCACGAGGATAGACAAGGAACTCGCATCGGTCGGGGGTATGCGGCGGATCGTGGAGATCACGCGTCGCGTAGTGCGGGAACACGGCTTCCCCGACGTATACATGGTCGCACGCCGAGAGACCGATGCGGAAGACCGCGACTACTTGAAGAGCTTTGCCGAATATGGTTTCGACCACACCGCGGTCTATGGCTTCAGGGGGAACATCCCGGGGGCGAAGGAGGGCGGCGAGAACCCGCGTCCGTTCAAGTGGATTGCCGATGTCTCGCCTTCGCATTGGCGGACGCTTCTAAAGAACGGCGAGCTGCCGTTTTGGCCGTCTCTTTCGACTGGCTACGACGACCGTCCGTGGCGAGGCGAACGCGTGCTGACGATCAGCGGCTACAACGTAGAGGACTTTCGTCGCATCTGCCAGGAGGGGCGCAAGTTCGCCGACGAAACGGGAGTGCGCACGTTTTTGATGGGGCCGCTGGACGAATGGGGCGAGGGTTCGCTGGGCTATCCTAACCGGCGGCTTGGGTTCGGCATACTTGAGGCCGTCCGCGACACATTTGCCGCGAAGCCGTCCGAGGGCTGGCCGATCAACTATGCGCCGGAAGACGTCGGCCTTGTCTGTCCGCAGAAGGAGAATCCGTGATGCCTGTCGCCATTCTTCTTTTCGCGGTGGCAGGTTGCATGGTTTTCGAGCCATGCGTAAGATTTAATTCGCTATAACTACAAGGAGACTACTATGACAATGAATCGTAAAATGATAGGTGTTTTCGCTTGCGCTGCGTTCGGCGCGCTCGCGCTGGGTGCGCAGGCGGGGAGCTACAAGTCTTCCCAGCTCATGGCGTATCGCTCGTTCCTCCCGGAACTGGAGGAGACGGCGCACTTCGCGGAGATGGGGATTCCGCTGCGGACGGTGCTCATCGGCAACACCATCTCGGCGAACGGACGCCCCTACTGCGCGTATCCGCCCGTGTGGAAGGGGCGCGGCGACTACGACTTCGCGCAGGTCGACGCGCAGCTCGGCGACCTCATCAAGGCGAGCCCCAAGGCCGAGTTCGTCGTGCTTCTCGACTTGAACACCCCGGTGTGGCTGACGCGTCAGGTCTGTCACGACAGCTTCCTGGAGCTCACGCACGCACTGTCGTCGCCGAAGTTCATGAAGGAGGCGTCGGACTACCTCGAGAAGCTCGTCGGCTACGTCGAGAAGAACTACGGCGACCGCGTGAAGGCGTACATGGTGATGTGCGGACGGACGACGGAATGGTTCGAGCTCGATCCCCGTTCCAGCCACGTGAAGAACCTCGCCTGGCGCAAGTGGTGCGCGAAGCGCGGGCTCAAGCACGGCCTTTCCGCGCCGACGGAGAGCGACCTCGCGACCGGCGCGTTCGAGGGGACGGTCTACGATCCCGCCACCGAGCAGGAGAAGATCGACTACTGGAAGTTCCACAACTGGGTCATCTCCGAGGGCGTCCTCCACTTTGCGCACATAGCGAAGCAGGCGAGCGGCGGCAAGCCGATCGGCGCGTTCTACGGCTACTACATGATCTGCAGCAAGGACCCGTGCGGGGTCGGCAACCTCGACTACGAGCGCGTGCTGGCGTCGTCCGACCTCGACTTCATCACATCGCCCGCGACCTATTCCGGGCGCGCGGTCGGCGGCGGGACGGGCTCCATGCTCGTTGCCGGGACGTCGCGGCGCTACGGCAAGCGGTTCTTCTTCGAGATCGACCAGTGGCCGCACTCGCTGCACAACCCCTACCAGAAGAAGTACTTCCACACGGAGGACGAGACGCTCGCCGGCAACGCGCGGCTCGCCGCCTTCGCGCTCGTCCACCATGCCGACTTTCACTGGTTCGACCAGTGGGGCGGATTCTACAAGGACCCCAAGATGGTCGAGCTCATCAAGAAGATCGTGCCGATCCAGAAGCGCTTCGCGGACGACGACTCGGCGCCCTGCGCCGACGTGCTGGTCGTCGCCGATCCGGACAGCGCCTACGGACGCATCGACCCGTGCATGGCGGCGAATGGGGAACTTGGCGCGAAGAAGGGCGCGCACTGTCCGGAGGGATTCGTCCCCGCGTACGGCTGCGGCGAGGAGTTCCGCAACCGCATCAACCACATCGGAATCGGCTACGACGTCGTTTCCTTCAACGACCTCCCGCACATCGACCTCAAGCCGTTCAAAGCGGTCGTCCTCTCCGACGTCTGGACGATCTCGCCCGAGAAGGCGAAGGTTCTCAGGGACTATGTGCTGAAGGACGGACGCACCGCGATCTGGGCGTATGCGCCGGGCGTCTCGGACGGCAAGACGGTCGACGCGAAGCGCATCCGCGAATGGGCGGGCGTGGACTTCAAGACGCCGGGCGTCTCCACGACGGCGATGGGCGGATGGAACGCGGTCTACGCGTACGACTACCATCTGCTCACCCCGGCGAAGTTCAAGGAAATCTTCAAGGCGGCGGGCTGCCACTTCTGGACGGACGAGCCGTTGCCTGTCATGGTGAACGGGCGCCTGCTTTCGATCCACGTGAAGGACGGAGGGAAGAAGACCGTCCACCTTCCGCGCAAGTGCGCCAAGGTCGTCGACCTCCTGACGGACCGCGTCGTCGCCACCGACTGCACCGACTTCGAGGACGACTTCGCCTCCCCCGACACGAAGATCTACGAGACGGTTTATTCGGAATAAATTTGTGTCAAAAAGTTAAAGTGGTGTCAAAATATCATATTGTATTGGACGCCGAGCATATTGTATAATTAGCGCAAATTGACAAGTAACGAGGAGACCCAAATGATAAACTCGATGATGCGCAGGTCTTGTATGTTCATTGCAGTGCTTGCCGCCGGCATTTCCCGCGCGGCGGACTTCACGGTGTCCGAACCCAAGACGCTGTCCCCAGAGGAGTCTGCCGTCGTGTACGACAAGGTCTACGTAAACGCGGACTTGACGATCGAAGGAGCCGACCGCGGACTTACCAACAAAGATTCAATCGTGATCGGTAACGCCGTCGCACCGGTCACCGTTACAATCACGAACGGCGCGAGCTGGTATGTGAAGACAAGCCAGTCGCTGACGTTCTCCGGCAAGGGTGGCACAATCGTGGTATCGGCGCCGACTGCTCCGGCGCATAACTGGAACTGGGGTAACGGTGGAACAAGGGTGGATGTCCTAGGTGAGCTAGTCTATTTGGGTGCACTTGGTACGTTTGGCCAATATACCGATGTCAAGATAGACTCCAACGCGGAGGCGGATGGCGGAGTCATGGACATTGCCCGGCTTCTTACGAATGGAACGATCTCCTTCTCGAGAGTTCAGAATTCAAATCCCAATGTCGCCGCGAGGATTCTCTTTGAGGGGGGCACTTATTGGGTATTGAACGATGCTAAAACCCGCTTCCAAGTGGGTGAAAACGCCCGCATCATCCTTGAGAGTGTTAACAATAAACCGATCTACATTCGTAGCCTGGCACAAAACTATTCGCTCTTCTCGGGGAAAGGCACACTTGAGACAAAAGGAAACGGTGATTTTGTGTTGCACCACAATCACGGCACCCTTCGCACGATTACACTGTCAGAAGACGAGGGCTCCATTGAATGGGGGCACCATGGTGCCACGTATTTGAGAGGTGCCGCGACGTGGAAGATCGGGTCTGACTACGTCTTGCCGTACGGAACGGAAACGGGTCCTGTGATCATTGACACCACATATACAACGGAAGACAAGCCGATACTGCTTGATCTCAATGGCAAGTCCGTCAAGGTTAACGGACTTTCCAAGGCTGGACAGTATCATGCCTACAGCTTTGTGACCAACTCGTCCGAAACGGTTGCGGCGCTTTGCCTCAATGTTGAGACGAATGCTGTCCTAAGCGGATTACTCAATGTGTCCTTCGCTGCGAACGCCTCTTCCAACATACGGCTTCAGAAGTGCGGCGCGGGAACATTGACGGTTGACAAGCCGTTTGCAGTCGCCGGATTTGACGTTCTGGAGGGGGCGGTCGTGGGCTACGTGTATGCATCGGACCTCTCTTATCCAAGCGTAACGGTGACTAACGGCGCAACCATTATGGCCAAGGCCCCGTGTTATGACCAGGCGTCTTGCAACGTTGGCTTTGCGGGGGGCGAGTTTGTTGTCAATGCCGGTGAAGGCACCGCGGTGCTTTCCAACGTTTGGCAGAACGCCTTGACGGTGCGGAGCGGAACTGCGCGCATCGAGAACGGCTCGGCGAACATCCTTGCGGCGGAGAGCCCTTGGCGGCCAACCAGGTCGCAGTTCGGCGAGGTGTCCGTCGAAGGCGGCGACATCGATGTTATTCGCGGATGCCTTTCTGCTACGAACATCAGCGTCGCCGCTGGGTCGACGCTACGCATACGCGGAGGGTTGGGCGCGACCAATCGCGTCGATCTCTACACGGCCGCGCTGCCCGACAGATACTACAGGTTTATTTTCAAGGAAAGCGCGAGAAAGAAGTCGTTTGGGCTCAACCATGTCTACCTCTGGGCGGCCGACGGGACGCGGGAATTCAGCTTGGCATATGGCACCAGCGAGCAGCCAACATACACGCGGAATGGTTCTGCAACGTCGGCTTCGGATTTGGCCGCAGGAGAATACATGTACTCTTGCCCGAACGGACTGAGCTTCGTAGACGAAACGCGCAATGACGGGAATTGCGTGTATTCTGCGAACGGCCTATCACATCACGCCTGGTGGGGCGGCGTTATAATTAACGAGAACGCAGGCTTTTCACTCGCCAATCCGAACACTTGGGTTACACTGACCATACGTTTGCGGAACGTGGCGACGTCGCCAATGGTCGGCTATGCGTTCCACACCGACTGGATGGTCGACAGGCTTACGGTCTGGGAGGTGCAGGCCAGCAGCGACGGCACTTCGTGGCGGACCGTCGACCAGAGGACGAAGGCTGACATTTACACTTATGGCAACAATAACGGTGCTAACGAGGGTTATGGATACTTAAATCGCAGCGAGCCGTTCGCCTGGCGCTGCGCCGCCGCAGGCAACGCGTTCAACTGCGAAGGGTCGGTACAGGTCGACGAAGGCGGCGTCCTTGACTTGTCCTCTGTGCCGGACGCGAACATCTCCATCAAGGGCGTCACGGTGGATGTTTCTGCCGGCGGCGGCACGATTACCAAGTTCCGTCCGGCGGCCGACGGAATCCTGAACCTCACGGGAATTGCCGGCGAGCCGCCCGCGAGATACACGGCGGCGGTCAAGATTGACAATGCAGTTAATACCGCGAATCTCAGTTCGTGGCGAGTCGCGGTCGAAGGAGAGGCCGTTCGCGGTTCGACGGTGACGCTCGCAGACGGTCATCTCGTCGCGCATCTGACATGTGGACTCATGATCATCGTCAGGTAAAGGTCTGATATGAAGCCCAAATTGTCTGTAGCCACTGCCGTGTTGGCGATGGCTTCTGTCACGGGATATGCCGCTGCGGCGGATTCCGCTTCGTCGCCGTCCTTCGGACGCGTGAAGGAGGTTGTTGCGAAGGTCGAGGGACGCGACGACTGCAAGCGGATGGACTACTTCGACCTGGCGCAGCCGGTCGAAGTGACGGGCGACACCGCGGCGGCAATCAGGATCAAGTGCGAGATCGGCGGCGACTGCGTGATGTACTGGCGCTCGGAGAGCATGGCCGACTTCGCGTCGGACCGTGGTGTGCGGTTCTCGGCAATCGGCGACGGAGAGTTCCACACCTACATTCTGCGTCCGGACTGGAAGGTGAGCGACAAGCTCGTGAAGCTCAGGATCGACTTCCCCTATGACAAGAAGAATCCGGACCGCAAGGTGTCGAACAGCCTCAAGGCCGTCGTCTTCCTGCGCCACGGGTTCGCGCCGTTCGACTCGAAGGACGCGGACGGAATCGTGTTCCGCATGACGTCCGACAAGTTCGAGTACCTTTCCATGAACTGGAAGGCGAAGAAGGGCGACAAGGAGACTAAGCCGTTCACCATGGGTTTCACCTCCATCCCCGACGGACGCGAGCACACCTTCTGGTTCGATTTCAAGAACACGAAAGAGCGCATGACCTTCGGCGCGCCGCACTGGTACGGTACGATCGAGGGATTCTGCTTCCGCGCCAACCTGAGGTCTGCGGAGTTCATGCCGAAGGACGTGGAGTTCGTGAAGGGCGTTCCGTCCATCCCCGCCGACCCCGTGGTGCGCCAGGTCTTCCCCGAGGAGGCGATTCCGCGCACGGGGCGTCCGCTGCCGATCGAGATCGTCGTGCGAAACTACGGCACGGCGCCGGCGGAGGGAATCCGCTTTGCCGTCGAAGGGCTTCCGGACGGCGTGCGCGTCCTCGACCAGGCCGACCTCTCGCCGAAGGGGTCCGTCGCGCCGAGCGCGGGCTACGACTACATCCGCGACGACTACATGCCGAACGGACTCCCCAACGAGCGGCGCTTCCGCATTACGCTCTCCGACCCTGGGCGTCCGGTCGACTTCACGGCGAAGCTCGTCCTTACCGCGAACGGCGGCGCGCGGAGCGAGAAGGCGTTCCACGTGAAGGTGCTGCCGTCGCTCGGACTCGCGAAGTGCGCGTATCCGCCCGAGCCGAAGCCGGTGGACACGGGCGACGTGGAAATCGGCGTGTTTCTCTTTCCCGGATGGGTGCGCCATCAGTGGTATCCGGCGTGGGACGCGAAGCCCGAGCGCAAGCCGGTCCTCGGCTGGTATGACGACCGGCTCCCCGAGGTGCGCGACTGGCAGATCAAGTGGCTGGTGGAGAACGGCGTCTCGTATGCGTTCGTCGACTGGTACTGGGATCCGGGCAAGGGCGCGCGTCCGGGCTACTGGTTCGAGGGCATCTCCAAGGCGCGCTACCGCAAGTACCTGAAGTACGCCGCGCTCTGGTGCAACGAGGGGTCGTACCGCCATTCCGAGAAGGACCAGGAGGAGGTGACGAAATACTGGGTCGACAACTTCTTCTCCGATCCGCAGTACCTGAAGATCGACGGCAAGCCCGTTGTCGGGATGTGGGGACTCAACATGGATAAGGCGATGGGCCCCGGCGGCGCGAAGAAGCTCCTCGCCATCTCGCAGCAGGTCGCGCGCGACGCTGGGTACCCCGGCATCTACTTCGTGAGCATGCACGGCGAGGTGAAGCTCGCCGAAGTACGGCGCAACCTGAAGGACTCCGGCTTCTCGGCGAGCTTCGAATACTGCTACGGCACCCGCTGGTCGGTGCACTGGCCGGGGCTCGTCAACGGCGCGATCGACTATTCCGCCGTCGCCGACTCGTCGCTCGCGCACTGGCAGGAGCTCCACGACGGATGCGACCTGCCGTTCTTCCCGTCGCTTTCGACCGGATGGGGCAACCTGCCGTGGCTTGGCGACCGGGGCTGGGAGATTGCGAACAAGACGCCGGAGAAGTTCGCGAAGGTCTGCCGCGACGCCAAGCGCTTCAGCGAGGCGACCGGCGTGAAGCGGCTCCTCATGGGCCCGCTCGACGAGTGGTGCGAAGGCGAGATCGGCTGGCCGAACGCCGAGCACGGATTCGGAATGCTCGAGGCCGTGCGCGAGACGTTTGCGAAGAAGCCGCCGGAGGGCTTCCCGCTCAACTACGGACCTCAGGACGTCGGCCTCGGCCCCTACACCAAGGATATGGCCGTCATCGACGCCGGACAGTGAGATTTATGGTATAATTGCAACATAGTACAAGACTGGAGGACTGACAATGAGAAATGCGTTTGCGATTGCCGCTGCCCTGCTTGCCGCCGCGCTTTGGGGGAATGCGTTCGCGGCAAACTATCCGGGGAACACCAACTTCCGCAACAAGGAAGTGACGTACGTGGCGAAAACCAGGACCGACTGGGTCACGAATGTAACCACGATGGTCGGTGCGGCGCGGAACCCAGGCGTTTCGACGCCCGTCGACTGGAAAAAGGCGCATGCCATCACGAACGGCATCGACTACATTCCCGCCGTGCTGACGCCCGAAGGCGGATGGCCGAATACGCTGGTGTGCCACATGGTGCGCGTCAACCTCGCCAATCGCAACCTGCGCTTCACCGGAACCGAGCGCTGCGAAGGCTGGGGCGAGGACATGCCCGATGACCCGAAGCACCAGTGCAAGCAGTCCGACGGCACCTTCCTGAAGAAGCGCACCGTCCGCGAGAAGACGGGCGACTTCCTTGCGCGCCTGCGCGGACCGAAGTCGCTCGGCGGCAGGGAGCTCAATGCGGTACTCGCCTGGAACAACGCCGCGTGGACGCCGTGGAAGCCTCCGTTCACGAACGAGTGGGGCAGCCCCAACGGTCCGCTCTACACCGACGGCGTCCAGGTCTCCGACGTCGCCACGGGCTATGGTCCGCACGGAAACCCCAAGGCCCTGAACAACGGACTCCAGAACGGCGTCTTCGTCGTGTACAAGGACGGCAAGGCGGACATCGTCCCGCAACTGACCCCAGCCCTCGCCAAGAAGACGTGGTTCTCCGTCCCTGTTTTCGTGTGGCGTCTCGTGACCGCTGGCAAGGCGCCGCAGCACATCGACAAGTCCTTCCGTCCGCGCACAGCGATCGGGCTTTCGAAGGACAAGAAGAAGTTCTACATCCTCGTGTGCGACGGCGACAACGAGAAGGACTGGTCGAAGGGCTGCGACTTCCCGTCGCTCTCGACGCTGCTCGTCGCGATGGGCTGCAACGACGCGTTCAACCTCGACGGAGGCGGTTCGTCGAACATCTGCATGTGGGACTTCGAGAACGACCGTCCGGCCATTCTCAACCGTCCCGGCGGAAACTACAGCCAGCGCGACAACGGCTCCAACGCGGCGATCTACTTCAAGTAACAGCGCCCTGCCTTAGGGCGTGACGAGTTGGAGTTGGAGAGTGGAATGTTTCGGTTTTAAAGGTTGATGTTTTAACGCAGAGACGCGGAGTGCGCAGAGAGGGCTTTCGGTTTGTGGGTTTGTGGGTTTAGGGGTTGGTGGGTTAGGAGTTGGAGAGTAGAGTTGGAGTTGGAGAGTGGAATGTTTCGGTTTTAAAGGTTGATGTTTTAACGCAGAGACGCGGAGTACGCAGAGAGGGTTTTCGGTTTGTGGGTTTGGGGGTTTGTGGGTTTAGGGGTTGAGGGGTCGGTGGGTTGCGGGTTTACTGCACCTAGCGGAGGCGAGTTGAGGCGAAGGTCGCACGAGAGTAAGTCCTTGTCTCGCAGGCGTATAAGCAGCCGGTTGGTGGGTTTGTGGGTTGAGGGGTTGGTGGGTTGTAAGCGGAGGCGAGGGGAGAGGCCTGTCGAGCAAGAGGAGCTTGCGGCCCAGCATGACTGGCGACGCTTTATTGACTGTCATGAACTCTTAAGCGTAAGCGACCAGGAGCAGGCCTCGTTAACTGCTGGTATGTCATGCTGGCGGGTTGCCGCAAGCGACGGTTTGATCGACAGGCCTCGACCGTCGCCGGAGCGCAATTTTTGGTATAATGTGCACCATGAGCAAGATGGTGCTTATGCTTTCGCTTGCGTTCGTGACGTGCGCCGCCCGGGCCGGATGGGAGAACCCTCCGCCTGGGTTCGTCATGGGGCCCGGCAAGAGGATCCCGAACATGGCTGCGCGCCTCAAGCTGATCAATCCGGCGAGGGCCGGCGAGCTGCGGCTTGTTCCGACGTACGTTTCCTGTTCGGTCTACTGGGGCGTGAAGGGCGAGGTCGACGGAATCAGCCTCGACTATCGCGTTGCCGGGGAGAAGACATGGCAGACGGCCGAGAAGCCCGTCTACTTCGACGACGCTGAGAACTACCGCGGGTCGATATTCAACTTGAAGGAGAACACCGCCTATGAGGTGCGCATTGCAGTGGGCGGCAAGGCGCGCGCCGCCGGAAAGTTCCGCACGTGGCGGTCCGACGTGCCGATCGCGAGGACCGTCGTCATCGATCCGAAGACGGCGAAACTGCCGATCGTGATCTCCGACCGCGGCAATCCCGAGGGCTGGATCCGCTACACGACGAAGCCGGGGGTTGTGCTTGGGTCCGACGCCGTCAGGGACAGTTCGCTCATCGTCGTGCGCGACGCCGAGTACGTGATCGTCGAGGGAATCACCATGCAGGGCGGCGGAGGCAACCGCAACTCGCCGTTGTTCATCGAGAAGTCGAAGGGTGTGCGCGTCAGGAACTGCGAGATATTCGGCTTCGGCAGCGCCGGGCGGCAGGTCTTCACGGACAAGGGCGGCGGGTGCTTCTTCGAAAACCCGAAGGGCTACGCCGACCCCAGCCCCGGGCGCAAGATCAACTGGCACGCCGGCATCATGCTCTATCCGGAGACCGAGGAGGTCACGATCGAGCGGTGCTACATCCACGACCCGCGCGGACACGCGAACGCCTGGTACTATTCGCATCCCGCCGGCCCGGAGGGCATCTTCGTCTACCGCTCCAACGGATCGGTCGTCCTGCGGTGGAACGACATCATAGGCTCGGACCAGCACCGCTGGAACGACGCGATAGAGGGCGCGGACAACTTCTCCGCCGACGGGGGCTTCAACCGCGACAGCGACGTCTACGGAAACTTCTGCATCTATTCCAACGACGACTGCATCGAGCTCGACGGCGGGCAGCAGAACGTCCGCTGCTTCCGCAACCGCTTCGAGTCGTCGCTGACGGGTATCTCGATTCAGGGCTGCATGGTCTCGCCGGTCTACCTCTACGAGAACTTCGTCGCCCCGTGCTGCGACGAATTCGCGCAGGGGAGCCAGGGCATCAAGACCTACGACTTCGACGAGTACTGGTACGCGCCCTATGCGCACATCCGCCGCAACTGGTTCGGGATGACAAGCTACAAGCCGGTGCTCGGCATGACCTCGCGGTGGGACTGGCGCGACGACAACGTCTTCGTGGCGAACGACGTGCCGGCGAACGTGGCGAGGAAGCTTCCGGCGCGCAGCCTGCCGTTCATGCTCGACACCGGCATCATAAAGGGCGTGAAGGTCTCGGGCTCGGCAGGGGCCGCGGCCAAGACGACGATTGTCGCACGGTCGACGAGGCAGCAGCCGTACAAGGTGCGAAAGAACTTCGACTCGGACTGGTTCACGGTCCTTCCCGCGGAGGGCAAGCTGAAGGAAGGGGACAACACCTTTACGGTCGTCTTCCATCCGTCTAAGATGTCCGGCCGCCGCCATTGGCGCGGAGCGTTCCTGGTGCGGACCCCCGAAGGCCTCTCGCGCTGCGTCTCGGTCTATGCGGTGAAGACGGACTTCGAGCAGCCGACCCGCCCGGTCAATTCCCCGCGCACGGCCTACGTTACGCCCGCCAACCCCGTCCTGCTCGACAGGGCGAATCCGTCTTCCGGCTCGGGCGATCTGGCCTTTGACATCGCCGAGGAGGGCGACTACTGGTTTTTCGTCCGGGGTAAGTCGTCGGAGCGGAAGCATTCGAGCGTCATGATGTCGGTCGACGGTTCGGAATTCCAGCCGGCTTTCCTGGTGCTGTGGCCGACCTACGCGTCGTGGAACATGCTGCGTCCGGGCGCCGCGATCTACACGGCGAAAGGCGGGCTGGAACCGTTCCACTTGAAGCGCGGGCGCCACGTCCTGCGACTAAAGCCGCACAAGGGCGCGGCCGCCACGATCACGGACATCGCTGTATCCGACCAGCCGCCGGCGTTTGAGCAACGCTAAGTGGCGCTCCGGCGAGTTTCGGCGAAGGCTCGCCCGAACGCGGCCTCTTGCGACCGCTTCGCGGCTCGGCCTGCGGCCTCGGGCAACCTGATCGCTTCGCGACAGGCGCATGTCGTCCTTGTCGTCGCGACGGCTTCCGCGCATCAGACAATAAGCTTTTTTCAGCCTGCCATGCCTCGGCGTCTATCTCTGGTTGCGTGCTCGGGCGCCTCTTACGCCTGCGAGACAAGGACTTCCTCTCGTGCGACCTTCGCCTCAACTCACCTCCGCTAGGTGCAGTAAATCCGCAACCCACCAACCCCTCAACCCCTAAACCCACAAACCCACAAACCGAAAGCCCTCTCTGCGCACTCCGCGCCTCTGCGTTAAAAACATCAACCTTAAAACCGAAACATTCCACTCTCCAACTCCAACTCTACTCTCCAACTCCTAACCCACCACCCCTAAACCCCCAAACCCACAAACCGAAAACCCTCTCTGCGTACTCCGCGTCTCTGCGTTAAAACATCAACCTTTAAAACCGAAACATTCCACTCTCCAACTCCAACTCTACTCTCCAACTCCTAACCCACTAACCCCTCACCCTCACCCCTGCACCAGGTGCGCCATTTTTTGGTATAATATACGCGCTTTTTGAAAGGAAGGTCCATATGAACAATGACTTCATGGTGTTTTCAGGCTCGGCGAACCTCGCGCTCGCCGAGAAGGTCGCGAACTATCTCGGAAGGTCGCTTGACAAGATCGACATCAAGCACTTCCCCGACGGAGAGACCTTCTGCCAGGTCATCGACTCGGTCCGCGGACGCGACGTGTTCGTGATCCAGTCCGGAAGCCCCGCGCCGAACGAGGCGTACATGGAGCTCTTCATCATCATGGACGCCCTCAAGCGCGGCTCCGCGGCCCGCATCACCGCCGTCCTCCCGTACTACGGCTACGCCCGCCAGGACCGCAAGGACCAGCCTCGCGTCCCGATCACCGCGCGCCTCATCGCGAACCTCCTCCAGAAGGCGGGCGCGGACCGCGTGATCGCGATGGACCTCCACGCGAACCAGATCCAGGGCTTCTTCGACATTCCGCTCGACCACCTCAAGGCCGAGCCCGTGATCCTCAAGTACATCCGCGACCAGCACTGGGCGAGCCCCATCGTCGTCGCGCCCGACACGGGCGGGGCGAAGACGGCCTACGGCTACAGCCGCAAGCTGAAGTGCGGCCTCGCCATCGTCGCGAAGCAGCGCACCGGCGGCGACACCGTCGACGCGTTCTCCGTGGTCGGCGACGTGAAGGGACACGACGTCATCATGATCGACGACATGACCGCGACCGGCGGCACGCTCTCCGCCGCGGCAAAGATGTGCCGCGACAACGGCGCCAAGTCTGTCCACGCGTTCGTCTCGCACTTCCCGCTCACCGAGAAGGGCGTCGAGCGCCTGATGAAGGAGGTCCAGCTCGACGAGCTCGTCGTGACGGACTCCATCCCGCTGCGCGCCGGATTCGATCCGTCCAAGCTTCCGTTCAAGCTCACGCAGCTCTCCGTCGCGCCGCTTATCGGCGAGGCGATCAGGCGCACGCACATGAACGAGTCGATCAACGATTTGTTCAATCACGAGTGATTGGTGCTTGCGCGCCTGCGGCGCTGGTGCTTTCGCGGCTTCGCCGCTGGTGCCTGCGCGCCTGCGGTGCTAGTGCGGGGTGCGTTGGCATGAAGGTTGTTGTTGGACTTGGGAATCCTGGTGCGCAGTACGCGAACACCCCGCATTCGGTCGGCTTCGAGGTCGTCGACCGAATTGCCTCCGAGTGCGGCGCGACCTGGGAGGAGAGGCGCCAGTTCAAGTGCCTCATGGCGAAAGCGACCTTCGCCGGGCAGGGCGTAATGCTCGTGAAGCCCCAGACCTTCATGAACCTTTCGGGCGAGTCTGTCGCGCCAGTCGTCAAGTACCACAACGCGACGCCGGCCGACCTCCTCGTCATCCAGGACGACATCGACATCTCCGTCGGGCGCATGCGCATCCGCAAGGGAGGGACCTGCGGCGGCCACAACGGAATCCGCAACATCATCGAACGGCTCGGCACCCAGGACTTCGCGCGCCTCAAGATCGGCGTCGGCAAGGACAGGGCTAACGTCGTCGGACACGTCCTCGGGAAGTTCGACCCCGAGACGCGCAAGGTGATGGACCAGGTCGTCGCCGACGCCGCCAAGGCCGCAGAGGCCGTTCTTCGCGACGGACCAGACCGCGCGATGAACGCCTACAACGGCTACGACTGCCTCAAGACCGACCGCTGACATTCCTGTAGGTCCAGATGCGCGGTTTGACCGTCTGAATACGGTTTTGGTATAATCTCCTTTAAATGCAAAGGAGACTTATGAAGCAGTTTACAATGGTGGCGGCGCTGGCCGTATGCAGCGCGTTCGCAGCGGAGAAGAACGACTGGGAGAACCCCGAGGTCAACTCGGCGAACCGTCTTCCGGCGAGAACATACGCGATGCCGCTGGCGGACGAAGCCGCGGCGTTTACCGATGCGATCGAACCCGCCACGCCCTACAAGATGACGCTCAACGGCGAGTGGAAGATCAGATGGGTCGGCGATCCCGCGAGGCGTCCGCTCGACTTCTGGAAGGCCGACTTCGACGATTCCGACTGGGCGACGATCGACGTGCCGAGCTGCGTCGAGATGCGCGGGTACGGGGTGCCGATCTACACGAACGTCCGCTTCCCCAACAAGGACGTGTCGCAGCCGTCGGACAAGGACTTCGCGAAGATCCTCGACCGCGACAGCGGCACGCCGGACTACAATCCGGTTTCGTCCTACCGCCGCACGTTCACCGTGCCAGAGGGCTGGGAGGGCCGCAGGATCGTCCTGCGTTTCGACGGCGTTGGCGCCGCGTTCTACGTCTGGGTCAACGGCAAGAAGGTCGGCTACGCCGAGGACTCGAAGCTCCCGTCCGAGTTCGACATCACCCACTTCTTGAACGAAAATCAATCAAACAATCAAACAATCAAACAATCAAACAACCTCCTCTCCGTCCAGGTCTTCCGCTGGTGCGACGGCAGCTTCCTCGAGGACCAGGACATGTTCCGCTTCTCGGGCATCTTCCGCGACGTCACGCTCTGGTCGATGCCGAAGGACGGCATCTGGGACTTCCACGTGAAGACCTCGCTCAAGGTCGACGGCGGGAAGTGCCAGTCGGCGGCGCTTTCGGTCGAGGGCATCGACGGCGAGTGGTCCGCGACGCTATACGACGCGGCGAAGAAGTCCGTCGCGCAGCTGTCGAGCAAATCAAATAATCAAACAATCAAACAATCGGACATTCGTGTGTGGAGCGCCGAGGACCCCTACCTCTACACGCTTGTCGTGAAGAAGGGCGGAGACATCCGCACGAAGAAGGTCGGCTTCAAGCGACCAGCGCGTCGTCGGCAACACGTTCTACGTGAACGGCATGCCGGTCAAGCTCAAGGGCGTCAACCGCCACGAGACGAATCCCGAGAACGGGCGCACGGTCTCGCTCGAGGACATGGTGAAGGACGTCGAGCTCTTCAAGCAGTACAACATCAACACGGTGCGCACCTGCCACTATCCCGACCACCATCTCTGGTACGACCTCTGCGACCGCTACGGAATCTACGTGATCGCCGAGGCGAACGTCGAGTCGCACGAGCCCCAGTGGGGCGAGAAGGCCGTCGGACGCTTCCCGGAGTGGAACCATACCATCGTCGAGCGCAACGAGCGCCAGGCGGTCTTCTACCGCAACAACCCGTGCGTCACGCTCTGGTCGCTCGGCAACGAGACTGGCCACGGCGACTGCTTCCGCCATGCGGCCGCGGCGGTGAAGAAGCTCGACCCCTCGCGTCTTGTGCACTGGGAGCGCGGCAACAAGGACGCCGACGTCGACTCGAAGATGTACCCTTCGGTCGAATGGCTCGAGAAGCGCGGACAGCTCGGCAACGAGAAGCCGGACGCGCCCGGCGTCGCCGAGAAGTACAAGGAACTCGGAAACCAGAGCGCTGGCAAGCCGCACATCATGTGCGAGTACGCGCACGCGATGGGCAACGCCATCGGCAACCTCAAGGAATACTGGGACGTCATCTACTCGTATCCCTCGCTCTTCGGCGGGTGCATCTGGGACTGGGTCGACCAGGCCATCTGGAAGTACACCGGCAGGGTCGATCCCAAGACCGGACGCCAGGAGCGCTTCCTCGCGTACGGCGGCGACTTCGACGACTCGCCGAACGACGGCCCGTTCTGCGTCAACGGAGTTGTCGACCCGATGCGCAACGTGAGCCCCAAGCTCATCGAGGTCGCGCACGTCTATCAGAACCTCGTCGTCACGGCAAGGGACGGGGCGTTCGAGCTCGAGAACAGGTTCGCGTTCACCCGGTCCGATGCGTTTGACGGACGCTGGACGCTGCTCGCCGACGGCGAGAAGGTGGGCGAGGGTGCGATAGAGATGCCGTCTGTCGCACCGCTCGCGAAGGGCGAGCTCAAGGTCGCCGGACTTGACGCCGTCCTCGCGACGCTCGGCAAGGAGAAGGAACTGTTCCTGAACTTCGAGTTCTTCACCAAGGAGGACGCGCCCTGGGCCAAGAAGGGCTGGGTCGTGGCACGCGACCAGGTGCTCCTGGGCAAGGGGGAGGCGGCCGAGGAGAAGGCCGACGATGGCGCGCAGATCGCAGTCAACGAAGAGGGCGACGAGGTGACGATCGAGCGCGGCAAGACCTTTGCGGTTTTCAGCAGGAAGACCGGCACGCTCAAGCTTCTCGTCATGAAGGGCGCGACGATACTCTCCGACTTCGACGGAATATGCGCTGGCCCGCGCCTCACCTGCATGCGAGCGCTCGTTGACAACGACCGCTGGATGCGCGACGGCGCCAAGGGCTTGTTCTCGCGCGGGGTCACGCAGCTTCGCTACCATCCCGGCAAGATCGTCGTCGACGGCAATGTCGTGCGCACGAAGGTCTCCGTCGACGGTTTGAAGGGCGCCGGCTTCGAGCACGAGTGCGAGTGGACCTTCGCGTCCAACGGGTCGGTTTCGCTGAAGAACAAGGTTACTCCGTTCGGCAACATGCCAGAGGCGCTGCCTCGGCTCGGACTGTCGCTGAGGATCGGGAGGTCCTTCGAAAACATGGCGTGGTATGGGCGCGGCCCGATGGAGAACTACGTCGACCGCTGTACGGGCAGCTTCGTCGGAGTCTGGCGCTCCACGGTGGCGGACCAGTTCGTGGACTATGTCCGTCCGCAGGACTGCGGCATGAAGTGCGACGTGCGCTGGGCCGAGTTCACCGACAGGAATTGTAGGGGCGTCAGGTTCTCCGCGAGCGAGCCGCTATTCGTCCAGGCGCTGTACTACGGATGGGAGGACCTGTTCTTCTCGCGCCACGTGAGCGGACAGCGGCGCTACCGCTCGCCCCTCGTCGCGGACGACGACGTGCTCGTCAACCTCGACGTGCGCCAGACTGGTCTCGGCGGCAACAGCTGCGGACCACGTCCGATGGCAAAATACCTCTTCGACCCGAGCGCCCCGGTCGAGTGGACGATGAAGATCGAGCGCGTCGGCAAGTGACCCGCATCCTAAATCGCGATGCTGTCTCGGCGGAGCGGGCGTATATAGCTACTTCAAGTTTGTGGCATGGCGTCGGAACTGGATCGGTGACGTTCCGACGTGCTCGTGGAAGAATTTCGAGAAGTATGCCGCCGACTTGAAGCCCGTGTCGGATGCGATCTGCGCGATCGGGACGTCTGAGCTTTTCAACAGGTGCGTGGCGCGCCTGAGGCGCAGTGCGATCTGGTACTCGAGCGGCGCCATGCCGTTGTACTGCTGGAAGCGCCGCCTGAAGATCGTGTAGCCCATTCCGAGCGACTTCGCGAGCGCCGAGAAGTCCACGACCTCGCCGAGATGGTGCGCGATGTGCATGTTAGCGCGTCTGATCGCGATGTTGTAGGAGGCGTTAGTGCTTCGCGCCGAGGTGTTCTCCCTCAGCGTCATCATCAGCGTCATCGTCTTGAGGGCGAGGGTGTAGGGGTGCGTCACGCTGTCAGCCTG
>Ga0265298_10003169_pt1 | contig 22057 bp, 14 predicted proteins | sample AusTroGonzalo_MG_3_FD_193486 | JGI IMG/M metagenome (GOLD analysis project Ga0265298, IMG submission 193486) | Bovine rumen microbial communities from tropical cattle in Woodstock, Queensland, Australia - Gonzalo_01 | ecosystem: Host-associated > Mammals > Digestive system > Stomach > Rumen ...
GCCGGAAAGCGGCACGGCCCGTTCGCTGGACGAAGCGGTCGCGCTCGGCAGCAAGATCGGTTATCCGGTGATGGTCCGTCCCTCCTTCGTGCTCGGCGGCCGCGGCATGGAAGTCATTTACGATGAAGCCATGCTCAAAAAATATGCTGTGGAAGCGATCCAGGTCAGCCCCGAATATCCGATGCTGATCGACCGGTTCCTCGACAACGCCATCGAGTGCGAAGTCGACGCCATTTCGGACGGCAAAGAGACGTTCGTGGCCTCGATCATGGAACATATCGAACTGGCGGGCATCCACTCCGGCGACTCCGCCTGCGTGATCCCGCCGATCACCATTTCGAAGGAACATCAGGACACGATCCGCAGATACACCGCGGCCATCGGCCAGGATTTCCACGTGTGCGGCATCATGAACGTGCAGTATGCGATCTGCGAAGACAAGGTCTACATCATCGAAGCCAATCCGCGCGCCTCGCGGACGGTGCCGGTGGTCTCCAAGGTCACGGGCGTCTCCCTGGCGCACCTCGCCACGGAACTGATGCTCGGCAAGACGCTGAAAGACCTCGGCAGCATCCGGATCAGCTGCGATAATTTCTACGGTGTCAAGGAAGCGGTGTTCCCGTTCAACATGTTCCCGGAAGTGGACCCGGTCCTCGGTCCGGAAATGCGCGCCACCGGCGAAGTCATGGGCATGGCGGAAAACTTCGGCCTGGCCTATTACAAGGCGGAAGAGGCGTCCGGATTCCCGCTGCCGACCTCCGGCAACGTGCTGATCTCCGTTGCCCGCCGCGAACGCAAATACCTGCTCCCGATCGCCAAAGGCATCGCGGAACTCGGATTCAAGATCTACGCCACCGAAGGCACCTCCGCTTTCCTGACCGAAAACGGCATCGCCAACACCTGCGTCAAGAAACTGCTGGAAGGCCGTCCCAACATCGGCGACATGATCAAGAACAAACAGCTGAACCTGATCTTCAACACCCCGATCGGACGGGAAGGCAAGACCAGCGACAGCTACATCCGCATGATGGCCATTCAGAACAAGATCCCCTATATGACCACCATCGCCGCGGCCAATGCGACGGTTCAGGGTATCCGCGCGGACCTGCAGAACAGCGGCATGCAGCCCAAGTCCCTGCAGGAATACCACTGCAAGTGATCAGTTGCCAGTGATCAGTTACCAGTGACAAGCTGCAAGATGCAAGACGCCAATCAGACAGCCGGAACCGTCGGCAAAGTCCTCGAACCGTGGACCCTGCCGGAATATCCGGAATGTCCGGTCTATGCCATGGTGCCGGAACATTACCATCCGGACCGTCCGATCGGTCTGCTCTTCTTCATGCACGGAGGCGACCGCAGCTCCACGCCCGACCAGCCGTTCAAGACTTACCTGAATCCGGAAACCGGAGTATTGCGTCCGCATATCGACCGGATCCCGTTCATCACGATCGCACCGGCGGCATTGCCCGCGATAGACGGCAAACGCTGGAACCGCAAAGGGGTCTCGCAGTTCATCCTCGCCGTGATCGAAGATGCCTGCCGCCGGTTCAATATCGCCCGCGACCGGATAATCCTCGGCGGCCACTCGATGGGCTGTTTCGGAGCCTTTCATCAGGGGGTGCTGCTGGCGGACCGTTTCGCGGGCGTCTGGCTGAGTTCCGGCGCCTGGCTGGAAGAAGATTTCCGCGGCTTTCTTGGCACACCGGTCTATCTGATGCACGGCAAGTGGGATTGTGCGTCCCATTACAGTGCCCCGCATCCGGAGCCGCGGCATCACGACTGGTGCGGCGTCTCCTTCGCCCGCGCGGCGCATGAACTGATGCTGCGCGACGACATTGCCCATGTTTACGATGAACACGAAGGCGGGCACAGCCTGACCTGGGAACCTGCCCAGATGGCGCTGCAGCGGTTCCTGAACTGGGCCGCGCGGCAGAAACGCGATCCTTATGCGCCTCGCTGCGCGGTCATCACGCCGAACGGTTCCTGCGATCCCGATCTGGAAGACCGCAGGTCGTCCCGCTGGCTTGAGATCACGCAGACCGTTCCCGGCGAGATCGAACTGGACAAGATCCATCTGACCGGGCCGAATATCGCCTGGACCGTCGACGAACTGAACGCGCAGAGTTATTATCTGGGCAAGGCCGCCTATCCCGGCGCTTCGCTGACCGGGGAAAATCTGGGCGGCAACCGCTTCCGTTTCGAGGCGAAAAACGTGAAGGAATTCATCTGCCGCCTGCATCCGGCGATGGCCGACCTGAACCGGAAAATCACGGCGGAAATCAACGGTAAAATGTTCGATTACATTCCCGAAGCGGATGACTCCCATCCGGATTACCGGGCGAAGATCACGCTGAAAACGGAATGACCGGCCGGCAAGGAGGGAGAACATGATTTTTGAGCATGAAAAAGTATCTCTGACCGAAATCGGGAAACTGAAACATTTCACCTCGGCGGAGATCGGCGCCGGCGACTCCGGATTCAGCATCGGATTCGAATGTCTGGACCGGGAAATGTTCGACCCGGAAAAATGCTACGATCTGCTTGGCGCATCCGGCATGAAATGGGCCCGCTGCCAGACTGGCTGGAACCGCTGCGAAACAGTGAAGGGAGTTTACGATTTCGCCTGGCTGGATTCGGTCGTCGACCAGCTGCTCAGCCATCATGTCCAGCCGTGGTTCAATGTCGGTTACGGCAACAAGCTCTATATGACCGGACTCTACAGCGACGCGGCGGTCGGCTTTGTGCCGCTGTATTTCGGCGAAGAAACGCTGCAGGCGTGGAAGAATTACGTGCGGGCGCTGGCGCGGCATTTCAAGGGACGGGTCAGCATTTTCGAGATCTGGAACGAATCGAACATTTCCACTTTCTGGCAGCCGAAGGGCAGCGATCCGCTGGAATATGCCAGGCTGATCAGGCTGACCGCGGACGAGATCCGCTCCGAGATCCCCGAGGCGAAAATCGGCGCCTGCACCAGCGGCGGTTCCTTCTGCATCGCCGACGGCTTTGTCGTCAAGCTGTTCCGTTCCGGCATCCTCGATATCCTGAACTTTTTCTGTGTTCATTCCTACTGCATCCAGCCGGAGCTGAATTACCGGAAAACCGTGGCTCTGCTGCGCCGCACGCTGGATTCCCTCGGCGGACAGCATGTGGAGCTCTGGCAGGGCGAAGGCGGATACGCTTCCTGGTTTCCGGAAGTCCACTTTCTGCCGCTGTATGTCCGCGATAGCGAACGGAACCAGCAGATCTGGATGCTCCGCCGTTATTTCCTGGATTTCTCCATCGGTCTGAAACGGAGTTCATACTTCCAGATGGTGGATATGAAAGACAACTACAAAACGGCCAGGGATACGAGGAAGCACCCCGCCCATCAGGGAATTCTGAACGGCAAAACCTACACGCCGAAGCCCTCTTATTACACGATGAAAAACCTCACCGCGTTTTTCAAGGACGGCATGAAGACAGCCGATCTTTACGTCGGGACGCGTCTGGAAGACGCACTGCCGCGGACGGAACGGCATTCCCGGCTGATCGACATCGGCATACAGACAAATACTTTCGTGCGCGATGGGTATCCGTTCTTCGAATACCATCTGGCCGAAGACATGCAGTACGGTTTCCCCGGCATCGCCCCGTTCACCATCCGCGCGGAGATCCATCCGGATCTGAAGCCGTTCCGCAACCCGGTCCTGATCGATATGCTCTCCGGTAAAATCTACCGGATCGGCAGCTGGAAGCCAGACAGATTCGATGCGCTTTACATCATCGAAAATCTGCCGCTGACCGATTATCCGCTGGTGGTGTGCGACGAAACGGCAATTGCCATGACAACCGCAGAAAAGGAATGACATCATGAAAAATCCAGGTGAAATTTACCGTGACGATCCGTTCTTTCCGCCGGATCAGGACCTTTCGGCAGTCGCGTTCCAGCGCATTGCCCCTTATTCCGAAGCTTTCTGGCACTTCCATTGGAACAGGGACGAGAAAAAAGTCCGGAAATATACTTTGCCGCCGATCGTTTCAAAAACCGCTGCGGAGTGGGAAAAGAAGGAACGGCCGGCCACGCTGCAGCTGTTCAAGGATTATATGTATGGGATCATGCCGCCCGGTCCGGACCATCTCCGGCTGGAACTGCTTTCGCTGAAAGAGGACGCGCTCAACGGCACCGCGATCCGGAAAGAGATCCGGATCCATTGCGACATGAATAACGGCCGGCATCGCGATTTCGACCTGCTGCTGTATGTGCCGAAACACCTGAAAAAACCGGCGCCGGTCTTTCTGGGACTGAATTTCAACGGCAACCACAGCATCACGCCGGAACCGGATGTCCGCCTGACGCGCGCCTTCAAGCAGGTCCACGGCGACTGGATGGTCCCGCATACGGAAGCCGAGCGCGGCGAATTTGCCGACCGCTGGTGTCTCGAATCGGCCATGGAACGCGGCTATGCAGTCGCCACCGCGGCCAACGGCGAGATCTTCCCCGACCATCCGAACGGACTCTGCCGGAGCGTGTTCGCACTCTTCGGCGAACCGGCCGATCTTCGCCCCGATTTTCTGGTCCCGTTCCAGGAACAGAAGGCCGGCTGGATCCGGCGTTACGGCGGTCTTGCCGCGTGGTCGTGGGGACTCAGCCGCATGCTGGACGCGCTGGAACAGGAGCCGCTGGTGGACGCCCGCAAAGCCGCGGTGCTGGGACATTCCCGCAACGGCAAAGCGGCGCTGTGGGCGGGCGCCTGCGATACCCGCTTTGCCATGGTCATCTCGAACTGTTCCGGCTGCGCGGGCGCTTCCCTTTCCCGCCGCACCTTCGGCGAAAGCCTCAAACTCCAGACCTTCGAAGATCCCGCCTGGCTCTGCGGACGCGTCATCCATTATCTCGACCGTGTGGACGAACTGCCGGTGGACCAGCATCAGCTGCTGGCGCTGATCGCGCCTCGCCATCTTTATGTGGTCAGCGGCACCGGCGACCCCAATGCCGATCCAAAAGGCGAATTTCTGTCCGCCCGCGAAGCCTCCAAAGTCTGGCATCTCTACGGCATGAAAGGCGTCGGACGCCGGACCATGCCGAAACCGGATACGCCGGTCGGATACGGGGTGCGCTATCATATCCACAACGGACCCCACCGCATCGGCCCCTGGGATTGGGAACAGTATTACAACTACGCCGACGAAGTTTTCGGCAAGCCGGAATGATCCCACAGACGTTTGCGGAAAAGCCGGTTTGGCTTATCGGGCTTTGGAACTTATGAAGGCTGATGGGGCTCATGGGCCATAACGCGGACCACATGGCGAACTCAGTTTCAGTCTGCAATCCGGTCTTTTTTCATTTTCAAGCGGAAAAAAGACTTGACATCTGAAAAAATCACGTTATATTCTATCATATCTCTCAATAAATAAAACCAACGAAAGGAAAGCAAGATGGAAATGAAAGCAGCCACTACCTCATCTCTCATACCTCATCTCTCATACCTGAAGCGTAAAATGCCGAGGCATTTTACGCTGATAGAGCTCCTGGTGGTGATCGCGATCATTGCCATTCTGGCGGGAATGCTGCTGCCGGCGCTGAATTCAGCCCGTGAACGGGCCCGTGCCACCGGCTGCCTGAGCAATCTGAAACAGCTGGGACTCGCCAAAACCATGTACAACGACGATTACCAGGGATGGACCTATCCGTGTCAGGGAATGAACAGCAGCTCGCAGTCCTGGATCTCCTTCTACACCACCTACAAATATACGGGCAAGACGAATTTCTACTGTCCGTCTGAACTTGAAGCGAACAGTAAAACGGCTTGCTATGGCATGAATTACAACACCTACGGTTACCGTTACAATCACAATACCTCCGTGATGGCGAAAACCCAGACGCTCGACCGGATCATGACTTACAACGGAAAACGTTACAATCCGGTGGTCTATGCCGATGGGATCACGAACGCGCAATCAAAAAATGTCCCAAGCCCGGATTATACGGCGATCAACGGTGCTTATCCGCGTTTCTACCAGCTGGACAAATCGAGGGCCTATCCCTACAGTGCAAGGCATAGAAGTCTGACTGCCAATGCCCTTCTGCATGACGGCTCCGTCGTCACCCTGGACTCCAAGATCGGCAATTATCCTACCAAATCATCGGAGCTGATCTATTACTGGAGGCCGGCTTGGGACTACAACTACAAAAGATGGGGATATAATTTTTTCTGATTTCAGCCTATTGCAATATAAATCAAACATGAAAGCTTTTCAATCATGAAAACCAGCATTGCATCATTCGCCCTTTTCTGCAGTTTCTTAGCCTGTGCGCAGGCGCCCAACCTGATCAGGAATTCCGATTTCGACCGGAATCTGGACCGGGAATTCCGTTATGACGCCGCCTCAGGCGCCATGAAAAGATCGATCATCACCGAGGACCGCACCTGGAACAAGTGCCTGAAAATCGAATCGCTGAAATACACCGACAACAAACAGCTCGGCAAAGTATTCTATACGGCGATCCGGTTCGGCGGCGACGCCAAGATTCCCGGTTTCGAGGTCAAGCCCAATACGATCTACACGTATTCCATCGAACTGAAAGGCGATCTCCCCTGCCGTCTCGCGGTCTGGGGCTGGAAAGGCACCAATTACTGGAAAGACATGAAACAGCTGAAAGTGACCGGCGATTTCAGTTTCAAGCCGTCCAGGGAATGGACCGTGAAAAAGGTCACGTTCCAGACCGGAGCCGACACGAAATTCGTGGCGGTCGGGATCAGTATCTGGGGCGCGGAAAAATACAGGAATCTGCCTGAACTCGGCAAATTCGTGCTGCTCGACAAGGTGAAAGTCACCGAAAAGACCGATCTGCTGGCCGCGGCCGCACAGAAAACCGATGAAGCAGCCGCACCCGCGGCAAAAAAAAAAGCAGTAATCGCCAACCGTGAATCTTCCGGTTTCGTGGCCTTGCGGACTCCCCGTCCGGCATCCGTGAACACCGCTTTCACCGTCATTCCGGATAATGACAAGCTGACCGTGAAGATCCGCTGTCACGAACCACAGGCGGAAAAAATCAAACATGACTTTACCGGCCTCGGCGGCAAAGTCTGGCAGGACGACCTGGTGGAGATCTTCTTCGGACCGGTATCGAACGACCGCGAACTGAGCCAGTTCGTTGTTTCGGCCGGCGGCGGCCGCTGGATGGGCAGGGGCCGCGGCAGCAAAGTCGATCCGGCCGATTGTCAGTTCTGGAGTGCCAAAACCGCGCTGGAGAAAGACGGCTGGACGGCGGAAGTGACCATTCCGTATCAGCTGCTGGGGTGGGAAAAACGTCCTGCGCCCGGCACGGTCGTCCCGTTCAACCTCGCCCGGACCCGCACCCCCGTTCCGGAGCTCAGTTCCTTCGCCTTTGCCGGGGGCAATTTCCACGATGTCAAACAATACGCGGTGCTCTGGCTGGATGATCCGGGAATCTGGTTTGCCGCCCGGAAAGCAGAGCTGTCCAAGGCGGCGGCGAAAGCCGGAAAAGAGCTGGCGGACACGATCGCAAAATGGGAACTGAAAGATCCCGCGGACGCCTGGCGGCAGGCCGCCGTCTTTCAGCGGAAGATCGAATCGGCCAGGCTGGGACGCCGCACGCATGTGCTGGTCCAGGTCAGCCCGTCGGCCGATCCGGCGATCCCGATGGTCCCGGCCGAGCTGGCCGATCCGCCGAAAAAAATCAGCATCCGCGCCGCGGTCAACGAATTCAAGCCGCTGCCGCTGGCCGTCACCAATCTGCTGAACCGTCCGGAAGAATACCGGATCGTCATCGGCGCGCCCAAAGGCGAGGCCGAAGAGATCAGTCTGAAACACTCCGACGGGACCTTTTTCCCGCCGGAAAAGATCCGTCTCTACCGCGGTGTCCGGGTCAAGGACAGCGACGGAAAAAATCCGGGACTGCGTTACGATCCGCTGGCGCCGATGGACATCACCTCGACGGTCGTGGCCATGCCGAAAGAAGCCGCTCCGGTCTGGGCGATTTTCAACACAGTCGGCGTGAAACCGGGCGTCTACAGCGGGGTGATCCGCGTCATCCCGCTGGGCGAAGAAACGGTCAAGGAAAAGAACAAATGGAAACTGCCGGTCTACGATCTGCCGCTGGAACTGGAAGTGCTGCCTTTCGAGATCAGCCGGGAACCGGCCATTCCGCAGTCGCTGTTCGCTCCGCTTTACGGCGGACGCGAAACCTTCCGCATGATGATGGACTACGATATCAATACGGTTCTGATAAGTCCGTGGCGGATCGGGGCGAAATTCGATCCGGACGGATCTATGCAGTCGAGCAATCTGAAGAATGCGGAAAAGACGCTGGACGATGTGAAGAAGTTTGCGGCGGAGATCGGCCGCGGAAAAGATCTGCGGATCTGCGTGGGATACAGCGCCTACATCATCTTCCGCGATATCCACGGCAAGAAAAAATTCAAGGCGGGAACGCCGGAATGGAAAAAAGCCTGGCAGGGATATGTGAAACTCATCGATGGACTGCGGATCCGGTCCGGGCTCCCGAAAGAATCGTTCAGTGTGGAAATCCAGGACGAACCCAAGGCGGAAGACCTGGACGAACTGCTGGCCGCCGCGGAAGCCGCGCATGAAATCGCCCCGGACCTCAACCTGATGGTGACGATCGCCGCCTGGCAGCTGCCGCTGGAAAAACTGCGGAAGTTCAAAGGCGTCATCCATGACTGGTGTTTCTGGGGGACCAAGTATTTCACCGATCCGGAGCTGGTCAGATTCCAGCAGGAACTCCGCGCAGCCGGCAGCAAGGTCTCGCTTTACAGCTGTGACACCTCCATGCGTCTGGATCTGCATAAATATTACATCACCCACGCCTGGCGGGCGCTCGCTTTCGACGCCGACATGTGCAACCTGTATGAATTCATCACCCACCGGAATGCCGTCGCCGACTGGAAACGTGCGACCTACGGCAGCACCGCCCTGATGGCTTCGGGTCGGCCGGTCTCCACGATCCGCCTGGAATGTCTGCGGATCGGTTCCACCGACATCAAGTATATGAAAAAGCTCGCGGAAGTGCTGAAGGAAGCGAAATCGGCCGAACCGGGTCTGCGCAGTGAAGCGGAAAAATTCCTGAAGGAAACGCCGATGAACGTAGGCATGACCCGTTCGCATGACCCGGCCGTGAGGGCGGCCGCCAGGGAAATGGCCATCGACCTGATCCTGAAACTGACGGCGAAACAGTAACAGCAGCACGATCCCGGTAAAGGCCCGAGATTTCCGGATCGGGCAAAAAAGGCTGTTTATGCATCCAGGGAGCAAATATCAGATCGACATGTGTCACGGTCCGCTGTTCAGCAAGATCGTGCTCTTTTCCGTGCCGCTGATGTTCTCCTATGTGATGCAGATGTGTTTCAACACGGCGGATCTGATCGTGGTCGGGCGTTTCGCTTCCGCGGACGCCCTGGCGGCAGTCGGATCATCCTCCGGACTGACGAGCATGCTGTTGAATCTCTTTTTCGGTCTGTCGGTCGGAGTGAACGTGCTGACCGCGCGGCATATCGGAGCCAAAGACCGGGAAAAGGTCACCGCCACGGTCCATACCGCAGCTGCGGTCGGACTTTGCGGCGGGATCATCATGGCCGTCATCGGGGTCCTGGGATCCCGCTGGGCGCTCCGGCAGATGTCCGTCCCGGAAAAGATCCTGGATCAGGCAACGCTTTACTTGCAGATCTACTGCGCCGGGATCCCGTTCAGCGTGCTGTATAATTTCGGCAGTTCCATCCTGCGGGCACAGGGCGACACCCGGCGGCCGTTGTTCTTCATGGTGATCGCAGGGTTCGTCAATGTGCTGCTGAACCTGTTTTTCGTGATGGTGTTCCACCTGGACGCCGCCGGCGTGGCGCTGGCGACCATGATGGCCAATGCGCTTTCGGCCATGATGATCATTGCGGTCCTGACCCGGGCCCGCGACGCCTGCCGCCTGGTCTGGAAAAAAATCCGGATCCGCGGCGACATCTTCCTGGACATGCTGAAGAACGGAGTGCCGCCGGGGATCCAGGCGGCCTGCTATTCCGCCTCGAACATCGCGATCCAGTCCTCGGTGAATTCTTTCGGCCCGGCGGCGATCGCGGGTCATACCGCAGCACAGAGTCTGGAATGTCTGGTTTATGTTGCCAGCACGGCCTACTATCACACCGCGATCAGTTTCCTCGGTCAGAATCGCGGAGCGAAAAAATACAAACGCATCGTCCGGAGCATTTACTGGTGTCTCGCCTGCACGTTCGTTCTCAGCGTGATCGCCGGGTTCACCTTCTGTCTGACCGGGCCCACGGTGCTGAAAATCTACAATTCCGACCCGGAAGTGATCCGCTGGGGCATGGTCCGGGTGAAGATACTGTTTTCCACCTATTTCCTGAACGGGTTCATGGACGCCATCTGCGGTGCGCTGCGCGGGCTCGGTCTGTCGGTCAAGCCGACCGCGGTGACGCTGATCGGCGTTACCGGATTCCGGATCGCCTGGGTGCTTTGGGTCTTCCCCCATGACCGGACCATGGAAAATCTGATGCTTTCCTATCCCATCTCCTGGCTGATCGTTTCGGTGGTGAACGGATATATTCTGTATCAGGCGGTGCGCGATCTGTTCCGACAGGCGGTAAATCAGCATCCGCATCAGCAGCTCGGGTCCCTCAAAACGGAAATCTGATATCCCTGCAAATTATGGATTTCATGATCCCATTTGATTTGACATCGGAGCAGAACCGGGCTATATTATCAGGATATGCAAAATTCTGAATGAAGGTCCTTTTCGGAAATGAATTCCGGGAACAAATATAACATCGACATGTGTCACGGTCCGCTGTTCAGCAAGATCGTGCTGTTCTCCCTTCCGCTGCTGACCGCCAATGTGATGCAGGTGCTGTTCAACGCGATCGACCTGGCCGTGATCGGCCGTTACGCTCCGCACGAGGCGATGGCGGCAGTCGGCTCCTGCGGCTCCCTCTGCAGCATGATCCTGAGCATCTTCCTGGGACTTTCGGTCGGCGCCAACGTGCTGTCCGCCCGGTATATCGGAGCCAGGAACCGGCATGAAGTCTTCCGCACCGTCCATACCACAATGGCGACGGCCTTTTTCGGCGGTATCCTCCTGGCGATCGTCGGCATCCTGATCTCCCGTCCGATCCTGGTCCTGATGCAGACACCGGAAACGGTGCTGCCGAAATCCTCGCTTTACATGTGGTTGTATTCGGCTACGATCCCGTTCATCCTGATCTACAATTTCGGCAGTTCGATCCTGAGGGCGGCCGGCGACACCAGGCGGCCGATGATCTTCATGATCGTTTCCGGCCTGGTCAAGGTATTGCTGAACCTCTTTCTGGTGATCCAGGTGCATCTGGATGTGGCAGGAGTGGGGATCGCCACGCTGGTCGCCAATATCGTATCCTCCGCGCTGGTGCTCCATGCACTGACCGGACAGCGGGACAGCACGAGGCTGTTCATGAACAAGATCCGGATCTTCGGCTCGAATTTCAAGGACATCCTGAAAATCGGCATTCCGGCCGGTGTCCAGGGGTCTCTCTTCGGTCTGTCGAACGTGCTGATCCAGTCCACGGTCAATTCCTTCGGCTCCAAAGCCATGGCCGGCAACGGGGCCACGGGCAGCCTGGAAGCGATCGTGTATGTGGCATTCATCTCCTATTATTTTGCCGTCATCAGTTTTGTCGGCCAGAACCACGGCGCCAAAAAATACAAACGGATCGTCAAAAGCATTTTCTACTGCCTCGGACTGACCGCGCTGGCGGCGATCGTCTTCGGCTGGGCCATCTTCCTCAACGGCCCGCTGCTGCTGAGCATTTACAATCCCGATCCGGAAGTGATCCACTGGGGCATGATCCGGCTGAAATACCTGGTTTCCGTCTATTTCCTGTGCGCGATCATGGAAACTCTGAACGGCGCGCTGCGCGGACTTGGACATTCGCTCACGCCGATGATCGTGACCCTGCTCGGAGCCTGTGTGTTCCGCATATTCTGGGTGTTCTGCGTGTTTCCGCATTTCGGGACCATGGAAAACCTGCTGCTCTCCTACAGCGTCTCCTGGGTCATGGTCTGCACGGTCAACGGCATCATCCTGTATTTCATCTGCCGCAAACTGTTTCGGGATGCCGCGCATGAGCACCGGCATCCCGCTTTCGGTCAGATCAAAGTCAACTGATTGCTGTCAGGCCTGATTTCCCGGCAATCTGAACGCATCGAATTCCGCCTGGAGCCGTTCGCAGTTTTCCAGGAACCAGCAGGCTTTTTCATTCTGCCGGAGCGCGAACAGCGGATTGATCTCCCGGTTTTCACGCCGCAGCTGCCAGGTGGTTTCCAGGATCAGCAGCAGATCGCGGCCGATGGCCCGGATATGCTTCATCAGCTCCGGCCAGTCATGGATCCCCTGCCCCGGCATCCAATGCGTCTCGTCGATGCCGTCGTAATCGCAGATATGGAACGCGCGGATACGCGGCGCAAGCAGATCGATCATCGCCGGCAATTCCTTGTAACGGGCCATGATATGGTTCACATCCAGACAGATACCCACCTGGTCGGGATCGAAATGCGAGACGATCTGCTGAAGTTCTTCCGGACAGTTGCCCACGCAGTTGCGGGGCAGAAATTCCACATTGATCACGAATCCGAGCTCGCGGGCGGTCGGCAGCATCTCCTGGATGCTTTTGCAGACCTGTCCGATGCGCTGCGGATGTTCCGGCAGCGGCGGCTCGTTGCTGGCATGCAGCGTGACCATCGGCCCCATCAGGTCGGCATGGTCGCGGATCAGCTTGATGAAACGGGCGGTGATCGCCTTGCGCTGCTCCTCATCCAGGCAGGAAGGATCCCAGCGCAGGCCGCCGCCGTAGAACGGCAGATGCACGCTCGCCGATTTGAAGACGCCTTCCCGGATCAGCTGACGGGTCAGCCGGGCGGAAAGCTGCGACTGTTCGTCGTCGGCGATGCAGGTGGAAAGGGTGAATTCGAAATTGCGGAACCGGGACTGCCGGACAGCCTCGGCTCCAGCCTCGGTCATATAACTGCCGAAGGCACTGGTGGAAAGGGCATAAGTGATCATGGATCGCCTCGTTTCGATTTATGGGTGGATAAAGTTTCTGCGGTAATATCCGGTGCCGAAGAATTCGACATCGGCCGCGGGAAGGATCATGCAGCCGGAACGCAGCGGTTCCCCTCGCTCGAAGATCCGGCGGAAGGCCTGATGCAGGGCCGTCTTGCAGGGCCGCTGCCGGGGATCGCAGTCGTGCTCGCCGTAAACGAAAAACAGTCCGGATCTGCCGTCCGGCGGCAGACTCGGCGTCATGAAGACATTCCGCTGCAGCGCGGCCAGGTTGGAATCCGGCAATTCCTGTTCCCAGGCGGGATTCAGGATCCAGGAGAAGCAGGTGAAGACTTTGATATCCTGTCCCAGATAGTCATGATAGAATTTAACCGCCTCGGCCAGTGAATTGCGGACTGCATCCAGGGTCATTCCTCCCCCGCCGGGGATATGGACGGTATATTGCGGCTCCCAGGGCGCCCATAACGGCTCCCAGTCGTTGAGGTCCAGGGTCAGTTCACGCTCGAAAAGCGGTTTTCCATACGGCGAAACCGCAGTCCCGGTAACCGTGCCGTTGGCAAATTTCAGGCTGGTGACATGGGCCGGTGCCGTTTTTTCCGGATCGACCCGGAATCCCTGCTCATCGAACGCCCAGCCGTCGAGGCAGAGCACGGCCAGGGAACGGCTGTTTTTACGGCGGTAGACTGCGGGGAAACCATCCGACCAGAAGCGGGGCAGAAATTCGAGCCGCCCGATCCGGAAAAGACGTCCGTCCACGCTCAATCTCAGCCAGTGGGTCTGCGTGATCGTATGGCCCGGATAACCGTCATGCGCGGCGGCATAGATCCCGATGGTGCCGCCGATCCATTGAGCCGTTCCGATCATATATTTTTCGGGTATATTGAGCTCGGCATGCTTCCGCCGCACGAGCGGCAGACAGGACATGGCCACGAGCAGCTGGAAAATGCCGGCATTACGCCCGAAAACCGCCTCGGGCGACCGCCATGGGATAGACTGTATAGAAGAAGGCGCCAGGAAGAAGGCATAGTGCAGCATGGAAGCATACCTGGCCGCGGCCGGATTCGCCCGGACGATCCTCGCGACTTCCTCCATCGCCGGATAGACCGTATCCGCCGCCGGCCCGCCGCACAGCGGATAATACTGCGTATAGAAGCTCTTTTCCATGAACGGCGGAAAATCTTCCGAGGAATTGGCCAGGAGCAAATCGTGAAAAGGTTCCAGTTTCGAAGCGAAATCAGCATCGAAACCGAGGTCACTGCAAAATTTCTGTATATCCATTTTCGATCATCAGGTAAATAATGTCCATAGACAAAAAAACCGCAGCGGTGAGGCTGCGGTTCAGAACAGCAAAAAGCAGGATTATTTGCCCTTGGCGGCTTCCCATTTGTCTTTGCTGACGAAGGCGGTCAGGGGGCGGCCGTCACTGGTTTTGGCTCTGAAAGCATAGCGTTTCTGGGTGCCTTTGCCGTAGGTCTTGAATTCGGTGACTTCTGCTTTGACTTTCTTGCGGTTCTTCACGTCATAAAAATCGTGCTTCATGGGATCCTCCATGTTTTAGGGTTTTATCATACTCACCTTGAGTAATGATTTGTTTTTACCTCTCTGCTCAATAATATACAACGCATTTTCTACTCTGCAACAGAAAAAAAGGCCAAATCAAGCGTTTTTTTAAAAAAAAATCGATTTTTTTTCGTTTTTTTCCGTTTTTCGGGCGAAAAATGGCGACTTACGACAAAAAAACGGTAAAAAATCATGAAGGTTTGCGATCATAAAACAGCACGGACGAACCGTCGGGCGTGATCAAACGGGCCAGCGGCGGGTTCTTCCGAGGCGGGATCTGCAGGAAGGAATCCAGCCAGATCAGCCTCGATTCAGCCTCGGTTTTATACCGCACTGCGTGCCAGTCCGGAGAGATCTCCAGCCTGGCGGGAGCCTCGAACCATTCCGTGTGACGGAAGGCGCAACGCCCCTCTGCGAGCTCGATTTCAGTGGCATATTTCGATTTTCCGCTCAGAATCCGGGCATCCAGCTTGGCACGGTGACGCTGCACCTGACGCGCATGCCGTTCAAGCGCTTCTTTCAGCAGTGATTCAGCCTCGGATCTGTTCCCCGCCAGCCCCGCTTCCTCCATGCCGGCGAAAAGCTGGTCTTCCGGCACGCTGCCATACAGTTCCACCCACGGCAGGCACAGTTCCAGCCGGAAATTTTTCAGCATCAGCAGGACCGGATACACTCCCCACGGATCGGCCAGATACAGCTGTCCGGTAACCGGGCTGAACAGGATGTTTCCGAGGTGAAGATCCGGATGGCGGACCGATGCGCGGCGCAACTGGCCGGTGACTTCGGCGAGCTCGCCGAGAAATGCGCCCTGCCCCGCCGGCTCACGGATCAGCGTTTCAAAAAAATACTGCCGCGCCGACACCACCTGCGGAATGCCTTCCGACAAACAGAATCCGCCTCGATGGAGCTGTCCCCACGCCAGATAGCGGATCACCGGCAGCCCCGCTTTTTCGAGCGTGCGCGCCGCCTGGTATTCATGACGCGCATTGAACCGGAAATACGACTGCAGGAAATTCTGTCCGGCGAACAGCTTCAGATAAAGTTCCGTGCCATCGGCACAGCGCAGACGATAGACTTTCCGCTTCGGGTTCTGCTTGACCGCATCGACCTCGAACCCGCTCAGGATGCGTTTCCGCAATCCTTCCGGATCGTCCCCGTTCAAAGCCGAAAAAAGCAGCAGGCTCCTCACCTCGGCCGGGGTATTGACAGCTTCGAATCTTTCGTTCATGTTTTTTCCTGATTGACAGTTCCAAACGGACATTCAGCTTTAATTTACCACCACTTCTCCAAAAAAGCAAGTCCTTATATGAAACTGAAATTTTCTTCATAAGATTGAAGATTTTATTCATATAAAAAAAATTGCATTTGCAGGCGGGACAAGATATTATTCTATGGATATCAGTCCTTAAAAACCCAAAACGGAGAAATGGCTATGAAAAAATTTATCGCAGTTGACCTGGGCGCTTCCAGCGGACGGGTGATCGTCGGCTGCCTCGAAAACGGCAAACTGGAACTGACCGAAATGCACCGCTTCGAAAACGGTCCGGCCGAACGGAACGGCTCGCTCTTCTGGGATATCGAAAGCATCTTCCGGGAAGTCAAGACCGGCATCCGCAAATCCATCACCGCCCATCCCGACGCCGAAAGCATCGGCATCGACACCTGGGGCGTGGATTATCTGATCGTGAAACCGGACGGCTCTTTCACCCGCGATCCTTATAATTATCGCGACGCACGCACGGAAAAGATACCCGAAGCCGTGTTCGCCATGGTCCCGGAAGTCGAGCTCTATGCCCATACCGGCATGCAGCGGATGCTTTTCAATACCATATATCAGCTGAAAGCCCACCAGAAGGCCCATCCGGAAGATTTCGCCGAAGGCAATCAGATGCTGCTGATGCCCGATGCGCTGGCGTTTCTGCTCTGCGGCTGCCGGACCTGCGAATACACCGAGGCCAGCACCACCAATCTGCTCAATGCGGAAAAACGGACCTGGGACTGGGAGATCATCGACCGCGTCGGACTTCCGCGCAGCTTCTTCCCTGCCCTCACCCCGCCCTCGACCGTGGTGGGCAAACTCTCTCCGGAACTCGCGGCCGAGTTCGGCTGCAAACAGATCAATATCTGCAAAGTCGGCAGCCATGACACGGCGTCCGCAGTTGCCGCCGTGCCTGGGCCCGCGAACAAAAACTGGATCTACATCAGTTTCGGCACCTGGGCGCTCTTCGGCGCCGAGCTCGACAAGCCGGTCCTCACCCCCGAATCCCTGCAGGCCGGATTCACCAACGAAGGCGGCCTCAACGGCAAGATCCGCTATCTGACCAACATCATCGGCATGTGGCTCGCGCAGGAACTCAAGGCCGACTGGGCACGCCGCGACGGCGAAAAAATGCCGTGGAGCGTCATCGACAAAATGGCGGTCGAAGCTGAAGGTCTCAAATTCCTCATCAATCCGAACTCGCCGGAATTCCTCGCCCCGGGCGACATGGCCGGCAAGATCCGCCGTTTCTGCGAACGCACCGGACAGGGCACCCCCAACGATGCCGAAACCATCCGCTGCGTCTACGATTCGCTCGGACTCTGCTTCCGCGCCAAGATCGACCAGATGAGCAGGCTTTCCGGCAATACCTATGACTGCCTGAACATCGTCGGCGGCGGCTCCAACGCAAAAGTCATCATGCAGATCGCCGCCGACATCTGCAATGTCCGCATCATCGCCGGCCCGGTCGAAGCCACCGCTTCCGGCAACATCCTCTCCCAAGCCATGGCCTGCGGCGAAGTCGCCGACCTGGCGGCCGCACGCGATATCGTCCGCGCCTCCGTCACGCCCGACATCTATGAAGTCCGCGACCACGACCGCGCCAAATTCGATGCCGCTTACGAACGGTTCCTGAAACTGACCGCGAAATAAGCTGAACTCCATCATGCGGCATACGGGAGAACTTCTTCGGGTCCGGATCTTTTTCCTGCTGGCGGCGCTGGTCCTGTCCGCGTCCGCCCAGGAAAAAATCTTCGACTGGTCCGCCGTGCCGGATCTCTTCCCCGGCATCAAACATGTTTTCATCGACACCGACAAGCCGCGGCCGCTGAAGATCAATGTCATCCGCATTGACCTCACGCGCAAGGACCTGCGGTTCATGACGGTGAAACGCGATCCGGACTGGGGCAAGCCCATGCCGGATTTTCCCGAGCTGCCGATCCGCACCAGACGGATCACCGTGCCCGATTTCATGGAAAACGCGCTCAAACAGGGGATCGCCATGGAGGTCGCGGTCAATTCCACTCCATGGTCCCCGTGGAGAAAACCCTGGACGCACACTTATGCGGCCAGAACGGGTCTGCTCATTTCCGACGGCGATCAGATTTCGGAAAACAACGGCCGGCCGGTCTTCCTGATCACGGACAAAGGTGAATTCCAGATCCGGAAAGTCAAACCGGACGAAGACCTGTCCCATATCCGGCTCGCGGTCGCCGGATTCAGCATCATCCTGGAGAACGGCCGCACCATGGGAACCAAAAGCCTCGCTCCACGCACCGCTTACGGACTCTCCGAAAACAGTCATTATATGATCATCATGACGGTTGACGGCCGGATGAAATACGTCAGTGAAGGCGCCGGCACCAAGGAACTCGGCGAATGGATGCGCGAATACGGATCGGCGGTCGCGATCAACATGGACGGTGGCGGCTCCACGACGCTGTTCGTCGCCGACGGCAAAGGCGGCATCCGCAGATTGACCACCAGCCGGTTCTACCGCAAAGTGGCCGCCCCGCTCGGCATTTTCCGGGTCAGGGAAGACAAGACTGATAATAAGGCTGCCGGAAAGCAGTGATTGTGCGGGTGGAACGCGAACCGTAGGACCGGTAGGACGGGTAGGATCCGCCTCCGCAATGCTGCGGCGGGACAAGCTGACGCAAACGGCTAAGCGTCCGCGCGAGTTCTCCGGCGGTTTTACTCCCTGCTTGTAAAAACGGAAAAACGGATTATATTACCCGCCTTATACAAACTTCGAGGCGCGATGTGAATTCCGGCAATAAATTTCAGATCGACATGTGTCATGGTCCGCTGTTCAGCAAGATCATCCTGTTTTCCATACCGCTGATCATCACCAATATGCTGCAGCTGCTGTTTCAGGCGACCGACATCATCGTGCTGGGACGTTTCGCCGATGCGCAGTCCATGGCGTCCGTCGGAGCGACCAGCGGACTGACCATCCTGATCCTGAATATCTTTTTCGGCGTTTCCGTGGGAGTCAACGTCCTGACCGCGCGCTATACCGGAGCGCGGGACCGGAAACGCGTGTCGCAGACGGTCCACACGGCAGCGGCAATCGCATTTTACGGGGGACTCGCCATGGCGGTGATCGGAATCCTGATCTCCCGGCCCGCGCTCGTATTGATGGAAACGCCGCCGGAAATTCTGGCCCGTTCGTTGACTTATCTGCGGATCTACTGCGCGGGGATCCCGTTCATCATATGCTACAATTTCGGCAGCTCGATCCTGCGCGCGGTCGGGGATACGCGGCGGCCCCTGATCTTCATGCTCATCGCGGGCGTGGTCAAGGTGCTGCTGAATCTGCTTTTCGTGCCGGTGATGCATCTGGACGTGGCGGGAGTGGGACTGACCACACTGATCTCGAACGCGCTGTCGGCCCTGCTGGTGGTCATCACGCTCCGGACGGCGCGGGATGCCAGCCGCCTGATCTGGAAAAAAGTCAGAATCGACGGTCCGATCCTGATCGAAATGCTCAAAATCGGTCTGCCGGCGGGGATCCAGGGGTCGTTCTTTTCACTATCGAGCGTGGTCATCCAGTCCTCGATCAATTCGCTGGGTCCGGTGATCATTGCCGGCAACACGGCGGGTTACTCGATCGAAAGTATTGTCTACGTCGGCAGTTCGGCATATTATTATACCGCGATCAGTTTTGTCGGACAGAACCACGGCTCGCAGAAATTCAAGCGGATCGCCCGCAGCATTGGCTGGTGCTTTGCCTGTTCCTTCGCGGCCACGACCCTGATGGGCTGGGGAGCCTATCTTTTCAGCGAACCGCTGCTGAAAATCTACACATCCGATCCGGCCGTGATCGAAAAAGGCGTGATCCGGTTGAAAATCCTGCTGACGGTTTACTGCACCTGCGGTTTCATGGATGTGATCAGCGGTTCCCTGCGCGGACTGGGACATTCGGTGAAACCGACCATCGTCACGCTGATGGGAGTGTGTTTCTTCCGGATCGGCTGGGTATTCTGGATCTTCCCGCGGCATCCGACCATGGAAAATCTGATGATTTCCTATCCGGTCTCCTGGACCCTGGTCTCCATCGTCAACGGCACGATCCTGTTCATAGTCTGCCGCAAAATGTTCCGCACGGCCGCGCACGAGCCGCACCATCCGAACTTCGCCATGCTGCGCGGCCGCTGATTTTTTTTGAGATTTTTTTCCAATTCACGAACCATACGGAAAACCGTCTTCCATCCATGCCGCGGAACGGCGGATAAAATCTCATATCCATTTCATGTTTAGCAAGTTACGTTATTAAATCCGGATTGATTTTTCCTCTGCCGGGTGTATGTTACACCATGCGGCGAAAAAGGTTTGAACGCCGTGAAATTCAACTTCAGGAGGGGGAAAATGAAGTTAACCATGTCGGCCTGGCCGATCCTGTTCGTCTCGCATGAACTGAACGCGGAAAACGACAACGGCTTCCGTCTGCGGGAAATCATCAATGAACTCGAAAACACCCAGCAATGCAAAGTGATCCGGTCGTTCACGTATGAGGACGCGGCGGAAATCTTCCTTTCGCGAGCGGATCTGAGCACGATCGTGCTGGACTGGGACCTGCCGCTCGAAGACGCGGACGAAAAGGAAAACCCGTCGGAACTCACGGCGGCGTTCCGGAAACGCAATCGGACGATCCCGATCCTGCTCCTGACCGACAGACTGGAAACGGAAAACCTTTCGGCGGACGATCTGGCGCGGATCAACGGCTGTCTGTGGAAAACCGCGGACACGGCGGAATTCCTGGCGGGCCGGATCCGGGAACATGCGGCAGGGTATGTCCGGAGCATCTACCCGGAATTTTTCGGCAAGCTGGTGAAATACTCCAACCGCTACAAATACGCATGGCACACGCCGGGCCATCTGGGCGGACAGGGTTTTCTGCGCAGTCCGGCAGGGGTGGCACTGTATAAATTCTTCGGTGAAAACATGTTCCGGTCCGACCTTTCGATCTCGGTGCCGGAGCTCGGTTCGCTGCTGGACCACGAGGGAGCCGCTGGCGACGCCGAACGCAATTCCGCGCGGGTCTTCGGGGCGGACCAGACCTATTATGTGCTGAACGGCACCTCGACCGTGAACCAGATCATCTGGCGCAGCCGGGTGGTCTGCGGCGACATCGCGCTGGTGGACCGCAACTGCCACAAATCGCTGAATTACGCCATGACCATCACCGGCGCGTATCCGGTCTACATGATCCCGAGGCGGAACAGGCGCGGCATCATCGGTCCGGTCCGGCTCTCGGAATTCTCGCCGCTGTCGATCCAGGCGAAAGTCGGACAAAGCACGCTCATTCCCGCCGAAGCGAAACACCATACGGTCAAGATGTCGGCGCTGACCAATTCCACCTACGACGGGATCTGCTACAACACGGTCAGGATCCGGGAACAGCTGGGGCGGAGCGTGGAAAACCTGCATTTCGATGAAGCATGGTATGCGTATGCCAAGTTCCATCCGGTCTACCGGCATCATTTCGGCATGGAAAACGTCAAGGTCAAGCCGGACGATCCGCCGGTCTTCTGCTCGCAGTCCACGCACAAGCTGCTGACCGCGTTTTCGCAGGCGTCCATGCTGCACATCAGAAACGGCGGCAAGGTCAGGATCGATCCGGTGCTGTTCAACGAGTCCTACATGATGCACGGTTCCACCTCGCCGCAATACAACATGATCGCCTCGCTCGACGTGGCGACCCGGATGATGGCGGACAACGGCGAAGTCATGATGCAGGACATCATTCTCGAGGCGGTCCAGCTGCGCAAGGAAGTCGCGAGGCTCCAGCGGGAATTCCGCGAAAAGAACGACTGGTTCTTCGGCATGTGGCAGCCGGACAACATCCGCATGGACGGCAAAACCATGCGTTTCGAAGATGCGTGCAGCCATTATCTGGCGAGCCATCAGGAGCCGTGGGTGCTGCGCAAAGACGATCCATGGCACGGATTCGAGGAGATCGAGGAGAATTACGTGATGCTCGATCCGATCAAACTGACCATCCTCACGCCCGGCCTGAACGAGGCGGGCGAAATGGAGAAAACCGGTATTCCGGCCTCGGTCGTGACCAATTATCTGATCAACCACAACATCGTCTGCGAAAAGACCGACTACTATTCGTTCCTGATGCTGAATTCGCTGGGGACGACGCGGGCGAAACAGGGCACGCTGCTGGC
>Ga0265298_10003170_pt1 | contig 22056 bp, 24 predicted proteins | sample AusTroGonzalo_MG_3_FD_193486 | JGI IMG/M metagenome (GOLD analysis project Ga0265298, IMG submission 193486) | Bovine rumen microbial communities from tropical cattle in Woodstock, Queensland, Australia - Gonzalo_01 | ecosystem: Host-associated > Mammals > Digestive system > Stomach > Rumen ...
CACTCAACAAACTCTTTGGAAAACCTAACTACAATATTGTCAATGAACTGGATGGTTCAAGTGAACCGACTTTGTTTTAAATGTTAAACTTATAATAATCGTCCACAACTTTTAGTGGACACACATGTCTTATAATCGTAAATGGACATATCTGGCAGTTCTATATGCCAGAATCATGGTGGCAAGGCCAGTTCATGTTGGGTGCAGAATGTGTGGGCGTTTTTCTATTCCTTTCTGCCTATGGACTAATGAACAACTACGATAAGAAAGGGGGTGATTATCTGCATGGGTTTGTTAAACACAGAATAGGGAGGGTAATAATCCCACTCATAACTACATATGCGTTTTCGTTGTCAGTTTATGCGGTATTTAAGGCCCCGATAGACTGGAGCCTAGTTTGGGAAACACTATATTGGGGCGGCCCATATATACGTTTCTCGTGGTTTGTGAGTGAAATAGTGGTGTTATACCTCTTGTTCTATATCTGTGCTAAAGTTGATAGGTATAGGCAAAAGAAAGGTAACTTGTTAATAGTATCTTTAAGTTGCGCTGTATTAATACTCACAATAGTTTTGTTTGTGTCAAAACAACCTGTATGGTATATAAATGGTTTGCCATGTTTTATATTAGGGCTATGGTATCAGCGTTATGAAGCAAAAGTAACCGGTTTTTTGTATGGTTGGCGCGGTAAGGGAATAGCAATCTTAGTTGTGGCGTTATTCGTTATTTTATTCCAATGGTCAGATGTCACATCATATATGGGTGTTATGACACGTTATCGTGATGAATATATATCCCTATATATGACAAACATATTGTATGTGTTAGTAATTGCATATTTAATAGGGCATTCATTAAGGTATGAAAATACGCCCCCCTATCTCAAAAATGTTGTATCATCATCTTACGAAATTTATCTAATCCAAAATGCTTGTATGATAGCGTGTGATACATTTATATCATCGCGGGGATTATTTATCATTTGCACATTGGTAATGAGCATTCTGATGGGTTGGGTAATGAATCAAGCAAATTCGAGAATTCAAAAATACCTACTATGACAAAAGTATTGGTTATAGGAACTTCACGCAAGACAAGAGGAGGAATAACCTCGGTTATTAAAGCTCATGAACAGGGTGAACAGTGGAAAAAGTACCACTGCCATTGGATAGGAACCCATGTAGATAAGGGTGCGGTGGCAAAAATGTGGATGTTTTGCACAGCATGGATGAAATATCTTTGGTACTTGCCCGGAACAGATATCGTTCATTTCCATCTGAGCGAAAGAACAACGGCCAAAAGGAAGCGAATGATGATGCCATTAGCTATATGGCTAAAGAAAAAGATTATTGTTCATTTCCATGCCTTTTCTCCCGAGACAACTATTAATAGTGTGTACAGTAAGAGATATAGATACCTTTTTACCAGGGCAGATGCAGTGGTTGTGCTGTCTAACTATTGGAAACAAGTAGTTAATGAGAAGTTTTTTTTAGGTGATAAGGTAAGGGTTATTTATAATCCATGTACTGTAACGTCGTTGCCCACTGTGTATGAAAAAATGAAGAGTATATTGTACGCAGGGACATTGAATCAACGTAAGGGATATGCTGATTTAATCCATGCTTTCTCAACAATAGCCGCTCGGCACCCAGATTGGAGCATTGTCCTTGCCGGTAATGGTGAAGTGGAACAGGCACGTGAACTTGCAATCCGTCTTGGGATTGAGAAACAAGTTGTTTTACTTGGATGGGTAAGTGGTGAAGCAAAAGATAAAGCCTACAAACAAGCATTTGCTTTCTGCCTGCCAAGCTATGCAGAAGGGTTCCCGATGGCTGTATTGGATGCTTGGGCATACGGCCTTCCTGTAATAACGACACCTGTTGGTGGTATTCCGGATATTGCAAAAGATGGTGAGAACCTCCTGCTTTTCAATCCAGGGGATATTGATGCCTTGGCAAAACAGTTGGAGCGCATAATTAGCGATGAGGCATTACGAAAAAAAATATCTATAGAATCCGAGTGGTTGGCGGCCAACACATTCAGTATGGCCAACATCAACCACCAGGTGGGCGAATTGTATGAGGAATTAAGTAACAAATAATCATTAAGTATGAACGTATTTAATATACACATAGAATTTGACTCACAGGTTTTTCGCGACACCGTGGAACGTTGTATCAATGAGAAAAAAAAAGCATATGTGTGTGTCGTGGATGCCAACGTAATAACTATTGCGCAAAATGACTTGAAGTACCGTGAGATTGTGAAGAAGGCTACTATCAACACTTGTGATGGTAGTTCAATTGCTAAGATGGTGAATAGTATCTATGGAACACATTACCATGCGTACAACGGGCCGGAGTTGTTCGAGTATTATATTGAGAGGCCTTACAAGCATGTGATAGTTGGCAATACAACTCAAAAGGTTGAACAGATAAAGGAATTTGTAAAGCAAAAAGGTTATGATGTGGATTTGACGCATGTAGATGTGCCGTTTATCCCTGTTGATCAGTTCGACTATCCCGCCATCGCTAAGCATATTAATGAGATGAAGCCCGATATTGTATGGGTAAGCCTTGGTGCTCCCAAACAGGAAACTTTTATCTCGAATATCTTTCCCTACATAGAGCAAGGTGTATTATTTGGAATAGGCGCTGCATTCAATTTCTACACTGGGGATTTGCATAATAACAAAAGAGAAATAGGTGGTTTGCGGTTGATATGGCTTGAACGTATATTTAAGGAACCTAGAAAGCAATTGAAGCGGGTTTGGAGTTATATGCTGGTTAGGCCAAAAATGTATAGAGAGGAGAAGAAGAATGCGAAACAGCTGAACAAAATAAAATAATCACAAGCGGAACATGAAGATATTGATAACGGGAGTCCATGGTTTCGTGGGCAGTAACTTGGTAATGGCTCTCTCGAAGGAGCATACCATCTATGGCTTGGATATTATCTCTCCGGAAAAAGAGGGGGTGAAGTTTACTTTCTCTTGGGATTTTCTGGGGCCGGAAGGAGGAATTCCGGAGATGGATGCCATCATCCATCTGGCAGGCAAGGCTCACGACACGAAGAATCAGGCCGACGCGGATACGTATTTCAAAGTGAATCGAGATTTGACTATCAAGATCTTTGATTATTTCTGTGAGCATCCGCAGTGTAAGAAGTTTGTTTTCTTTAGTACTGCAAAAGCGGCAGCGGATAAGGTGGAGGGCGTTCTGACCGAGGATGTGGTCCCGGCACCCGTGGGCCCTTACGGGGAAAGTAAGATCGCTGCAGAGCAGTATATTCTGAATCGGATGAAGAGTTCTCCTGAGGCCTTCGAGGGGAGAGGCGTGTATATTTTCCGCCCTTGTATGATTCATGGGCCTGGGAATAAGGGGAATCTAAATTTGTTATACAATATCGTGAAACGAGGAATTCCCTGGCCGCTTGGTGCGTTTGAGAACAGACGGACATTCACTTCGGTGGAAAATGTATGTTTTGCGGTTAATGGGGTGCTGACAGGGGATGTCCCTTCCGGTATCTATAATGTCGTGGATGATGAGGCCTTTTCTACCAATGAGTTGATAGAGGAAATCTGCAAGTCATTAGGTAAGAAACCGCATATCTGGAAGTTACCCAAGGGCTTGATGAATACCGTAGCGAAGATTGGAGGGAAGTTGCATCTGCCCCTGAATCCAGAGCGTCTGAGAAAGTTGACGGAGAATTATATCTCGTCAAACGCCAAAATCAAAAAGGCCCTTGGTGTAGACCGTATGCCGGTTGATGCAAAATCTGGTCTGAAGAAAACACTGGAGTCTTTCGCGCAATCGGCTGACGCGTAATGTTTTCCGTAAATTATAGGGCTAAGAGACTGACGCTTATTACCAGAGATGCCTCCTTGTAATTTGCATATTATCACCGAACTCTTCCCGCCGGAGGAAACGTCAACCGCGTATATCCTGGGCGAGATGGCGAACGCGTGCGCCGGGAAATATGCTGTGCGGGTGATATGCGGGCCGGAGGTCTATGATAAGCGCCGACTGCAGGATGCAGCGCATCCTTTTGTGCTGAATCCGGCTATCCGTGTGCATCGGGCGAAAGGCCTGGGCGTGGACAAGAACAGGACAGTCGGCAAGGCGCTGTCGCTCCTGGTGATGAGTTTCCGCCTGTATCGTCTGGCGAAGCGGCAGATCAAGGATGGCGATAAGGTGCTGTTGGTGACGAATCCTGCACCGCTGCTTTTGCTGATGGCCCGACTGCGCCGCAGGCGCCGCTTTGACCTGATCCTGCTGGTGCACGATGTATTTCCGGAGAATACTGCCCACGCTGGTTACTCCTTGCCCGGATGCCTGTATCGCCGGCTCAAATCGCGTTTTGACAGGGCTTATGCCGGCATCGACCGTTTTATTGTGAATGGCCGCGATGTGGCGGAGGTGGTTCGCGCTAAGGCGGGGGAGTCCGCGCAGATTTCGATTGTGGAGCATTGGGCGGATACTGAGGATATCGTGCCCCTTCCTTTCCCGGAGGGACCTCTGAAGCTGGAGTTTGCCGGGAATATCGGCCGTCTGCAGGCATTGGACCGGCGGGTGGCGGAGTTGCCCCAGGAAGTGGAGTTGCATATTTACGGGACGGGTGCGGCGGAGCGCGCGCTTCGGAACTTGCATCACCCGCGGGTGTTTTTTCACGGGCCGTATTTACGCTCGCAGCAGACGGAGGTGCTGGGGGCTTGTCATGCGGCCATTGTGTCGCTCGCGGACGAGATGTGTGGTCTTGCTGTGCCCTCGAAGGCGTATAATATTATGGCGTCGGGACGGCCGATTCTTTATTTTGGCCCCGCGGACGGTGAAATAGGCAGGCTCGTTCGGGAAGAGGGAATTGGTTATATCGGCTGGCCTGCCCGCTGGGATCTTGCGGAACTGCAGGAGATGGGCCGTCGGGCGAGGAATCTGGCCGAAACTCGCTACGGCAAGGCTGCGATGCTTGGAAAGTTTATGGAGGCGCTGGGATGAGGAAGTTGTTGCTGACCGGCGGGACTGGCGTTCTCGGTGGCTAAGCAGTTGGGTAAGCGGAAGCCTATCAGTATCCCGTATTGGATGGCCTGGTGTATGGCAAAGGTGGAGGATTTGCTGGGCTCGAAGGCCCCGATCAATAGCTATAAGCTGGAGAAGATGACGAAGTCGTTGACGTTCAGTAATGAGAAGGCGAGAAGGGAACTGGGCTGGGAGCCGTTGGATGTGTTGGGGAATTATAAGATTGGTTAGGTTCAAGTACTTCGACAAGCTCAGCATAAATCGGTTTAGTGTATAGAGTCAGTTTAGAAATTGAGAGTTTTCAGTATATGAGAAGTGGTATAGTATCTCGCATATGTGCTTTTATGGAGAACGAAGCCCGGTCGTGCTCTATGGACTTTGGGTGCGTAACCCCATTGTATGTGTATAGGATGTGGGGAGGAATGGTGGCCATTGAGGATATATCTATCGCTTTAGAATCAGTTAAGAAAGAGATATGGCAATAGATAAAAACTACTCGACAATCTATCTGCACAAGCGAAGAAGAATCCGAGGTTGAGGCAGGCAATGGACTTGCGCAATAGTTCTGAAGATAAGTCTCAACGGATGCTCAATGCACTGGAGCCTGGGACAATAATGCCTATACACAGGCATCATGGTAGTTCTGAAACTGTGGGATATTCTATGATGAAAGTGGAAATGAAACAGAGCGGATTACACTTGATGCCAATGGGGAAAAGAGGATGTTGAATGTTAAACGCGATAGGTGGCACTCGCTGGTTTGCCTGGAAAGTGGGAGTGTGCTGTACGAATCCAAGGATGGATCGTACCATCCACTGGAAGAAGACGAAATAATGGTGAAGTAAAAAATGGGAAGTATGAAGAGCAAAAAGATCATCGCTTTGGCAAAAGCGAGGTTGGTTTTTTTGCTCTTATTTGTTTTGGCCGAAATGGGGGGGGGAGAAAAAGCAGTAATCATCAATGAATCTAACGAAAGAATTCATCAACCAACAAGTTCGACGGATGGTATTCTCTCTTAGGAAACCATCCGGCGAATATGTCCACATATTCTCAATCTTAGAAAACATAGAAGAGGATATGCAGGACTATGATGCCTTTTCTCCAAACCAAGGAAAGGAATATAATGACTATATTGATTCCGCTCCAAGCAAGGAAGATAAAATCTATATGACAGTAGATAAGATAACTATCACTAAGCCTTTATTTGACAAACCTTGGGAAAACTACTATTCTGGGAAATACCAGTTACAACCTTGCACTGAGAATTATCAATGGCCGTCAGAAGATAATCAATGGAGAATCCTTCCGTCTGATGAGAATAACAAAACTGAACTAAAAGCCATACTACCCAGAAGAATCTGCCCCAGTTATGTAAGGTATTGTATTCCTACAGAGAGTCCCGCTATAATTAACCACATTCTGACAACCGAAAAGCTCAAACTACAATTGAAAGAGTTGTCAGAGCGGAACCTGGGTTATAACCTCACGGTACACAAGAGCCTGTTGGGCGGATTCTTTTTCCTGACTTATAACAGCATTTATCGAAAGATAGATTTCAGAGAGAAAGAAACAAGAGATGGTATATACTGTCGCTTAGATTATAAAGGGAACGGACAACCTCTAACTGTAATCTGCACAAGAAGAGCCAACGATGATGGCGTTGTTGGAATGGATCAGTTTCCATTGGACGGGAACATTAACCTTTACGAGCTACCTTTTAAAGGCCTCTTTCACTCTCTGGAAGTGAATATACTGGATAAAGAGGGCGATTTGATAGACTTTTATAACAGACTTGTCTTTGTCCACTCCATCAATTTTGACATGAGGCTAGGCGACCAAGAGGTGCATGTGCTGGATGAAGATGGAAATACTATTAAGACTGTTCAAAAGTTCACGGAAGTTGACAGAACGGTGATTGGAGATAACGACCCTACTAAAGGATTATTGGATTCCTCTCCCGAATATGCCTACCAAGAATTTGAAAAGGCGTTGGACTTTGTTTTCTATGATGGGGATAAGAATACCCAAAAGGAGAACTTGGAAAAGTCCACCGCGGATGTTATCCGCATACTCAATACTGCCCACGAGCGAATCTATATTTGCGATACATTCTTTGATGCCAAGGCATTGGGACGGTTCGTGCTGCCCTTGGAAAGCAGAAGCGTGCGAGTCAGGATTCTTTCCGGGAAAAAGGAATTGAAGAGTGATGGAAAGCGATTGAAATTGGCTGAAGCCATTAGTGAAATGAATGGCAAAGGTATTTCCAATATAACCTGCCGCTTGCTAACAGGTCAAAAAGCAGAACTGCACGACCGTTTTATTGTGGCTGACGATCAAGTGTGGATGCTGGGTTGTTCTCTCAATGAATTCGGGAATCGGGCTACAACACTGATAAGAGTCCCCAAAGATTATAGACAGAAATTGGTGGACAGGGCAGAAGAGTGGTGGACGGATGAGAATCTGACAGAAGATATCAATGATGCAAAGAAAGATGATACGGCCAAGCGGAGATGTTTCATCTGTAAATGGCTCGACAAACTTTGTAGACGGTAAGTATTACCATTTCTATGATTACGGGTTGACAGACGGAAAGCCTTTGCTGTATCGACAACTGCTTGCGAATGCCAAGAAGAGTATTATGATTTGGGACCCGCATTACAGTAATGTTGATGTAGAGTTGTTCTCGGACATCCATCAAGATGGTATTTACATTGAAGTCTTGACAATTTGTGAAGCTGGTGAGACCAAGAGTGACATAGATGCATTCGCCGAAGAGATTGTGAACTCTCTTGATGAAAAATTAACTACCTGTGTGGTAAACGTGATTGCTTTGATGCCCAAGTTTCAAAGAAGGGTTCCATGGACGGAATGGCATGACCGGTATCTGATAATAGATGGGGATAAGGTTTATTTGGTAGGAGCCTCATTGGATGCCCAGAATAATACAAGCAAGAGTTTTGGGATTTATCAGTTGACAGAAGCAGACGACATAAACCTTGTGTTAAAATCATATGAGGCATACAGGTGGAGTGTCAAGGATGTAAGCGGAGGCGCATTGGGGAATGGATATAAATGCTCAGCAAGCAGGTGATACGATGGAAAGGGATAAGTTTTTAGCCGCTTATATACAATCGGGCTTTCGTCTGAGAAATGCATTTCAACTGTTGGATGAGATAGAAAAACACCAACAGGGGAAGCCGGGATTATGGCAAAAGCATGCCGCTGCCATTGATGAGCTTGCTCAAGGTATTATGAAGGGTGAATTAACTCGCTATAACCTTGATGATGAATATGTGGCCAAAAAATGTGGGATAGGAGAAGGCTATGAGTTATACGTGATTTGCGACCTGGCTTTTTATCTTGCTGGTTGTAATGCCACAAAGAAAGAAGGGAAATTAAACCTAGATTACCTTGAATGGGTAGAAGAAAACATGGACTCCGGATTTTATGTCGGCTTTAATCCCCGACAGGAAGTCCTTATGGAGATGGTGAAATCCATAGAGAGGAAGGCCTTGGAAATAGCCTCGCGTTCACGGGATATGGAGAGCAGGGAACGGTCGCTGAAAGGTTTCTGCGAGGAACTTGAAAAAGAGACAGACGAAGATTCCATCATAGGGAGAATCAATCATTTTAATGACGGCTCCTATGTTGAGTTGGCACAGGATATAAAGGCTCTTTCGTATTTACTGAAAAGGCGGGAATACTGGAACGAGTATTACCAATTGCTTAAGAACTTGCGTTATTTCCCACTGCAAGGAAGCCTGATAATAGGGCTGAGGAATTCAGCGGATGTATTTGCCGTGATTTCGCAGGTTGTGTCGAACATGGGTCGCAAGTCATTGCATTATCTTTTGAGAGAGCAATTCTTTAAGATTATCTTTGAGGAAGGTGCGGTGTTGAGGGGCAATGCAGAAGAGAAAACGCTGAAAGATAGTGACAGAGAGTATATAAGGCATTTACTGGAGGTTTTTGAAAAGGAGAAGGAGGAACGAATAGAGGCAGTTGTTGATTTCTGGCTCCGTATTTTCGGGAAAGAGGAGATGACTGTATGGTTATCCAGAAAACGTGCTGAGTCAGAACAGAAACATGAGAAATACGGGAAGCCGGGATTGGAAATAGTGGAGATGATGGAAGGAGAAGTAAAGCTGTCAACCGAAGACATTAAAGGCTTCCAGTTTGATAATAAGGATTTTGCATCATTGTTAACGCTTGCGGCCAAGACGGAGGATTCAGATGTATGTAAAGCCTTGATGGAGGCTTTAGTAAAGAATATTTTCTCGGATCATTCCTATCCCGCGACCCGCCTAGATGCGAAATGGTTCGAGCAGGTGAGGATAATTTATCGCTGCTTGAAGAAGTCTGGGCTGGACGGTTTGGGCTTATTGAATGAAGTGCGTAGTCCCATTGAAGGGTTCAAGGTGGATTTGGGTGCATCGATGAGAGGAATCAGACAAGAAGCCTACTGGCTGGCTATGCTGATGTTAAGCCTGGAAGAGAGCGGAGATCAAGAACTGTTTCGGAAGTATGTCGATTTACTGTTTAAAGATACCCGCTATAGCATAGACTCCTTGACAGATGATGTTTTTACGCCTTATTATGTGGCAGAATTGCTGGTGAGCCAGATGATGTCAGAGAAGAAGGATGAGTTTGAGAAACGGTTGATTGAGGAAATCCCTTATCTGGTATTTGTTATAAGGGTGTTGACGGCAAACGAGGGGAAGATGGCGGATGAAGTCCGTGCTTTATTGAAAAAGAGAATACAGAAGGAATGGGAAGTGGAAAGAAAACTGCTGAGTCAGAACAAGATGGTGAAGCTAGGGTTTTATGATGAGTTTGTGAAGGAGTATTTGTAATGGATACAAAACTTAGAATATGAAGATAGAAAAGATTATTGTCAAGAATTTCAGATTGCTGAAAGCGTTCTCCATTGATTTGGAGGATAGTCTTTCCTTGGTTATTGGAAAGAATAACGTTGGCAAGACCTCTCTCCTTCTCATCTTGGACCAGTTTCTTGGTGCCAAAGGTGAGTACAAGAGGAGTTTTCGTTTTAATGACTTGAACTTGGATGCTCAGGAGCAACTGAAGGAGTTGATGAATAATGCATTGGTGGATGAGGATATATACAATTCTCAGGCTATTTCAATCTCTTTACGTTTGATAATCTCCTACACAGATAAAGATGTGCTGGCAAATGTTAGCCCGTTGCTAATGGACCTGGATGTAGATAACCATTATTTGGCTTTGGGCTTTGACCATTATCTGTCTTATGATGGCTATAAGGAACTGCATCAAGAATGCGCTATGCAAAAGGCTAAGCATGATGCAAAATACGCGGAGTCAGATGAAAAACCAATTTTTGATGTTATAGGCTTTTTAGATGAGAATGCTATTGGACATTTCCAGTTGCTAAGGAAAACGATAAAAATAGACAAGGATGGTAATCTGGATGAAGCAGATTATATCGATATAAAGACTATTCCAAACTTCAAGATGGAGAATGTAATCTTGTTTCAAAGTATTGGAGCAAGGAGGGCAGTGGATAATGCAGATGTTGATAAAACCCTATCATCCAAAACGTCAGACCTATACAAGGCCATCGAGGAGAACGAAGAGCAGTTAGAAGCAAAAGAGAATTTTCTGGAACAACTTAAGGAAACAGATGTTAAATTGTCTTCAATATATGCCGATATATTCGCAGATATCATTAACAAAATACGCCTGTTTGGGGGCATATCTAAAGACGACACCATCATTAAGGTAATATCCTCATTGCAGCACCGTGAGCTTCTCAAGGGTAATACGACGGTAAAATATGAGCATGATAGCAAAGATCTACCGGAGAGCTTCAATGGCCTGGGTTATATGAATCTGATTTCAATAATCTTTGACATTGAGCTGATGAGAAAAAAGTTTGCAAAGATGAAAGAACAGAATGGTCTTGCTGATATAAACCTTCTTTTTATTGAGGAACCAGAGGCCCATACGCACCCACAGATGCAGTACATCTTTATTAAGAACATTAAGGCCTTGCTTAATGAAGGGGTTAAGGATGAATTCGGAAACACAAAACCATTGCAGTATATTGTCACAACTCATTCTTCGCATATTGTGGCTGACAGTAACTATGATGATATTAAATACATTCATCGTCTCATTGGGAAGAATGAAGTGAAGGCCAAGAGTTTGAGAGACCTTAGCAAGCAATATGTGAATAATGACCACTTACGTTTTTTGAAGCAGTACATCACTATCAACAGAAGTGAATTGTTTTTCGCTGACAAGGCTATCCTTATTGAAGGAGACACTGAAAGGATTCTTTTGCCTGCAATCATTAAGAAGTTAGATGTAACAGAGGTGCCAGCGAAGTCAGAATTGCCTCTATTATCTCAAAATGTCTCTATTATTGAGGTGGGTGCTCATGCGGAGATTTTTGTAAAACTATTATATTTCCTTGAATTGACAAAAGTGCTGGTTTTGACAGATTTTGACTGTTGTTCGCCCGATGGATACCATGAAAAACAAAAATATGAGCGTGGAAAGAATCAGGTAACGTCCAATACTGCGTTGAGATACTTCTATGGTAATGACGTGAAAAGTGATGATCTGAACGCTAAATTGGCTACGGACAAACATTTTATTTGGGATGAGACGCAGATTAAAATGACGGCTAACGAGCACGGGAACTATATGGTCTGTTATCAAACGTCAGAAGGCGATTATCAGCCCAGAAGTTTCGAAGACGACTTTATTGCTTTGAATAAGCAGTTTATCCTTGAAAAGGAATTTAGCGAACGGGCTATAGCTCATACTTATAAAGAAGGATTTGTTGAGCCGGCAAACGCATACGAGGTGGCAGATAAAGTTAAGAGTAAGGCAATGTTTGCATTCGAAATTCTTTTAAATAGTGAGGAAAAGACACTGGATGAGAAAGGAAGCAAAGACCCCTTTGGTGGTTGGGAGATACCAGCGTATATAAAAGAGGGATTGTTATGGCTTAGAAAGTGAGACATATTATGGCAGAACTGGAACAGATAATGGAACATATTCATGCCGGTCATCACTTTTTATTAAGTGGTGGCGCCGGTAGTGGTAAAACCTATACACTCGTGGAGGTGTTGAGGGAGATTATTCATGAAAATCCCACAAAGAAAGTAGCTTGTGTAACCTACACAAATGCTGCAGTAAAAGAGATAGAGCGTCGTGTAGCTAATAATAATCTTAGGGTTTCGACCATTCATGATTTTCTTTGGGATTGTATTGGACATTTCCAGTCTGCTCTGATTCCGGCATTAATCAAACATGTCAACGAAGGTTTGATTACACGTAGCGTTAATATGGAATTACCGATTCCGGAAGATTATTATAACACGGTTGAGAATTTTAAAGGCGTTCAATACAAAGAATACTGTCGTGTAAGTGAGGGTATTATTTCGCATGATGAAGTCTTGGTTATTGCGGAATATATGTATAAGACCTATCCTAAATTATGTGAAATATTGAAAGGGACGTACCCTTTCATTCTAGTGGACGAATATCAAGATACCAATCCCTTGGTTGTTGATATATTTCTTAAAGGCATTAACCCTGACAAAGGACAGAAGTGTATTGTTGGTTTCTTTGGAGACGCGATGCAGAGTATCTATGATGATGGGATAGGAGACCTGAATTCTTACAAACAACCTGTAGGCCCTGTATATGAAGTTAAAAAGGAACAAAATCGCAGAAATCCGAAAGAGGTTATAGAACTTGCCAACAAAATTCGCTTTGATGGTTTGGTGCAGAAGGAATCTGATGATGTGACGGCCCCCAATATGGTAGATGGACAAGTTAGGCCAGGTATTATCAAGTTTGTGTATTCGGCACAGGACGGTATTACTCTTGATCAAGTTAGAGGAAAGTTGACTCGAGATTATCATTGGGATTTCATTGACGCTGAGCGGACAAAAGAATTAAACTTGACTCATAATCTTATTGCAGGGAAAGCAGGCTTTGCAGAGTTGATGCTTGCTCATAATAGTGATGGGGTGCTCGAATATAGAAATAGAGTTAAGAAATACATAGAGACGCATCCTATAAATACTGAAGGGATGTCCTTCGGTGAAGTGGTGGATGCGCTGAAAGTTTCAGTCGAGGGCGAAAGCGAAAGAGAGAAAAAAAAGGTTGAGCCTACCGAGGGGATGGCCAGATTTATTGAAGCACACCCTGATGCAATGGAGTTTGCAAGGAGTCTTCCATATGATGAATTCACCAAAGAACATGCAGATAAAGACCAGTTAGTTGATGATAAGAAACAAAGTGAGGATGAAGAGAGTAAGACGGGTTCAAAGCGTTCAGAACTAGTAAAGCATTTAATGAACATAGAAAGGTGTATACAGCTTTATGAGCGCAAGAATATAGCTGATTTTATTGCTAAAACTGAATACAAAATACTGAAGGCGCAAGACAAAAAAGACCTTGCGGATATTATGCGGGCTTTGTCGGACACAGGAGACAAGACCATCGGAGAAATCATAGAATTCGCTGAACAGAAAGGTATCGTGAAGAAAAGTGATGGTTTGATGCGTTATGAAGAACGGAATAAATATGTTCACCATAGAGTGTCTCAAATAAAATATTCGGAATTTCACAATTTGTACGAATACCTTGAAGGGCGCACCCCTTTTTCTACTCAGCATAAAACGAAAGGAACGGAATTTAAAGATGTTTTTGTGATCCTAGATAACGGGAAATGGAACAACTACAACTTTGAGAAACTGTTTACGGTAAACCATGAGGGGCAAGATAGAGTTACCGAACGTACCAAGAAGATTTTTTACGTATGCTGTACTAGAGCCATGGAACAACTGGCTGTTTATTATGATCAACCATCTGCGGCCGTAATTACAAAGGCAGAAGAGTGGTTTGGGAGAGGCAATATGATACGTTTGCCAGAATAGGAATAAGAAATGACACAAGATGAGAAAAGGCAAGCCAACTGGCGTGAGATTATGGATTCCATGGAGGCAAATAAGCGCAGGCCATCGAAGTTCATACCATAAGAGCGCGGCATGAGAAACTGGTGGAAACATCAACAGAAGTTGATGAATGCAGGGGAGTTGAAGGAAGATAGGGTAGCGTTGTTTAAGGAGTTGCTGAAGTGGGGGAGAAACACAAGCATAAGAATCAGTATCAATAGTGCGGGAGGAAAGATTTGGATCTATAGTGAGGAAGATTATGGAGAAGAAAGGGAATGATTAATAGGGGTGATAATGTTGTTAACAGAACTGCCTACATAGGGAATGTCCTAAAAAGATGAAAACTTTATAACTAACTGATTGATAATTTGTTAGAAATTTAGTATCTTTGATAAGAGGGATAAAAATTCCCCCAACTGCCGAGGAAAAGCAAAAATTGGGGGAATCGATTATCAAAAATACAATGGCGAAGGTACGAAATTTTGTTTAGATTACACCAAATCTCCCGTTCACGGAGTACAATTTTTATGAGGAGTTCCGTGAGCCGTTTGAAAAGACTGAGTTGGGAAGGATGAAGAAGATCCCTCCGTTGCACGAGATGGCAAGGAGCTTCGGGCTGGTGAGCGAGAGCATGATGCCGAAGCGAGGACGCAAGTCCTACTTCACGCCGGAGGGAAAGGTGGCCTTGATGTTCCTGAAGATGAAGACCCAGATGAGCTTCCCGAAGCTGATGGAGGCTCTTAATGGCAACATCTTCTACCAGATGTTCTGCGACATAGTGATAGATCCGGCCAAGCCTCTGACGAACTACAAGCTTCTTGACGGTATTGCTCTGGAGCTAGCTGGGAAGTTGAAGATTCAGGAGCAGCAGAATCTGCTTGCAGAGATGTGGAAGCCGTACATGAAGGACCTGGACACGATGTTCACGGATGCGACCTGTTACGAGAGTGACATGCGCTATTCGACAGATCAGAAACTGCTCTGGGAGTGTGTGGAGAAGGGATATGACCTTATGTGCGAAGCTAGCTCTGCAACCAGCCGTCGGCTAAAAGTGGGGCCGAAAATATGCACAAAAGGAGCTTTCGAATGGAACGCCTCTGGAACATGACCCTAAAATGTAGCAAAATCCGGGCGATGAAGCCCGGACCAAGCGTGAAAATGATATAAAACGATGAGTTGGATGCGTCAGCAAACAGGGAAAGTCACCGCTCATATCAATACGAAAACATTAAACGACAATTCCTAGTTTAGTAAGGCTCAGATGAAATCAATAATAGTTAACACCCAATTAAGGACTTCCTCCTTGTTCGGGCATAAAACGAAATTGATTATCCAAGAATAGATTTGCTTAGATGCTTTACGAATAACATTTTTCATATTCATTCTTTCTCGCCGATTAATTGGCTTATCATCGAATAGCCAATCCCGGCGGAAAAAGATTGAACCTCTAAATGGTTGAGAATTAAGACCGTTCACGATTTGTGAAAACTTGCATAAGTACGTTATATGATTAAACAAGACATCCCATTAACAGACATAAGCCAGGATAGATTTGGACGTGAACCTATCGTGGATTTAATTGTTGACTCCATAAACCAAGTGACTTCAATGGATCACCCTTGTATGGTTTATGGAATCTATGGGAAGTGGGGAGAAGGGAAGACCTCTATAATGAATTTTATCAAGAATCGTTTAGTGAGTCAAGGGAAGAAAGATGGAATGAATTTAGTGGAATTCAACCCTTGGCTCGTTAACAATGACGATGCTTTGTTGCGGGAGTTCTTCAAAACCATAATGACGGATGCAGATGACGTAGTCAGGGACGCATTTAAGAAATATGGCTCACTAGCTATTTTTTCCTCTAAAACTATCGTTAATGCTGTTGCCCCCGGATTCGGTTCTGCTTTAGCAAAAGGAATCAAATGGGCCCAGAAAGCATTAGAAGAGAGTCGAGACTCATTAAGTGAACTGAAACAAAAAGCATCTGACGCAATAGTACAGTCCAAAAGACATCTGATAGTGATGATAGACGATGTTGACAGACTGGACAAAGAAGAATTGCATACAGTTTTGAGATTGGTGCGTCAAGTGGCGGATTTCAAAAACTGTATATACATTGTAGCCATGGATGTAGATTTGGTCTCAAAGTCAATAGGAGGCTTCTATGGAAATGGCTCCCATCAAGATGGGAGGAAGTTCATTGATAAGATTGTGCAGGTGCCAATCACCCTTCCTAAGATATCTACCCATAAAATGCAGGCGCTTGTCAAAGAAGAATTGTCTTTGGCGCTTCAAGAAGTAGCCTGCGAGGAGCAGATAGATAATATAACAACGGTGGTATTGCCGTATATTTCAACCTGTAGAGACCTCAAGCGCTATTGCAATCAATTGTCGTTTGTTCTTCCTCACATGAAAGGAGAAGTGAACATCCAAGACCTTTGTGCGTTAGAAGCTATAAAACAGGTTAATGCTCAAGCATATAGACGAATATATGATAGAGAAGAAGCTTTAAGGCATATAGTTGGGACTGCCTCTCTATTAAATGAAGATAAGGGGCATGAGGAGGCGGCAATGAACTATGATAATGCGAAGCTATTTGTGACAGAAGGCATGGAAGGACGGCTTAAAGATGTTGTGCTTAATACTCTGGATTTCCTGTTTAATAATGGCTCTATTTTTGGTCAAGAAGATATTGATAAGAAAAGGCTTGATACAGACGTATATTTCCAGAAGTATTTCACTCAGCTGGTTCCCGGGAACCTGATTCCAGACAGGGAATTAGATGCATTCAAAGAGAAGGTTTTAGAAGTAGAGCTAAATTTCGTTGTCTGTCAACTGGATGAGTGGGCTTATAGGTTCTCTGCTTCTGAGGTGAAGCGGGCAGCGTTGTATTTGATAAGGCAATTTCCAGATGGAGATACTAGATGTCGTGCGGCATCTGTGATGGCCAAGGCTCTTTCTTTATGTGATTTGGCAAAAGGCTTACCACCTCATGTTTATGTCGATCCAGAAGTAGTTGCGTCATTTGTGGCAATCCAGATTATACATGGGTATATGTTTGTACAGGATGAGAAGAATGCGCAAATGAATGTCTGGAATGCTGTTCTATTGGATGATACATTAGCGTTTATCTTCGAGAAAGGAGAGATGAACTATTGTATGAACCTTCTTTGCTCATCTGACATTATTTTTGGATCAGGAGTATATAATGGTAGAAATGTGATTCCTTTTTTAGCAAGGCGTTTTACTGAACTGAATTTTGATGAACAATTCAAGTATAGTAAGTTCTTGCTAATAACACTATTTAACCGTTGGAAGCGCGTTGATGAAGATACCTTTAAAACATATGCTCAGGATTTGTTCACGAATCCCGATATCCCTATTGGCGTGGTATTGAACAAGTTCATTGACGGATCAGATGATGGTCAGAGTGTAGCAGACTTTGTGGGGCTGTTCAAGTATCAGATCCCGCAAATCAATGAGCGGTTACAGGGGGAGTCTGAAGAAGTTCGGAAAAGCCATGGGGCAAGAGTCTATGCAACTAATTACAGACCGTTGTTGGATTTATAAAAATGCAGCTATGCCGCGTATAATGGTAATCAAGGCTCCTGATGGCAGTATCTATAAGACGGTTTCTACAATAGAGGATGTTATTGAGAAACAATCTCCGGCCATGTGGTTTGGAGCATACGCCTTTTTTAAGGCAACACAACTACATGGATTACCCAAAGACGAAGCCAAAGAGTTGTCTTTTGCTGTGTTGAAAGAATGGGTGAACAAGCCATGTCCAGATTTCCTGCTCGCATTGTTTGATACTGACAACAAGAAACAACAAGAGAGCCTGTTGTGGGATAAATCGATGACACCTGAGGACTTGATGTGCTGGATACTTCAAAGTGGGCGTAAAGGCGGCTTGTTTAGTCAGTACTCATATGATGGCGGTGTTCCAGAAGAACTAAAAGGGAGAACCCCGATAATGATTGACGCTACTAATCCAGAGAAGGTCAAAGCTATAGGTACAACAGATTTGTCTGATGCGGCCCTTTTACATATGGTAGAGAATCAAAAGAAGGTCATAGCACAAATTGTGGATTTTCCCGATGGCCGCTGGTATTGCTTCTATAGAACCCATAGAGGCTTAGCTGGAAGGGAATCTGGCAATCAGGGTCAGCATATGCACTTTATTTCATCTTCTTACGGTATTGAGAGGGATAAGCTTGTAGAAGGATTTAAGAATGGTGTTTGTCCATCAAATGGTTTTCATGTGCATTTGAGCAGGTACTGGGAGGAAGCGCATTAGGATTTGGTAAAAAGCAAATGGACTATGGGAAAAAGTATTTATGTTGATGGAGCTTTATTAGCTACAACTGGAGATCTTTATTCTCATAATGTAATAGCTGGAGGAGCATCCCATCCAGCAGATGCAGAGGTAATAACTCCCCCTAACGGTGTGCTGGAGATTACTAAAGATTGCGGTTCAATCTTTAACACCTACTATGTCCGAGAGTGGGTGACTGCTGGTGGAATTTGGGACATGTCTAAGGGGGCAATCTGTGCCTTTGCTGATATCTATGAATTCACGGTTAGGGATTACGCTGACGGCTTGAGATTGATAGAGAGTATGCTTGACAATATCCCGGCAGACTCTCATAAGAATCTTTATCTCCAGCAACAATATGCCAGCGTTTTCAGCTTAATGGAAAAGTTACTGTCGTTTTCTTTCGTCAGGCAGACATGTGACAATGAGGAATCTTATCATAGGGTACTGGCTTCTGGCCTTTTGCAGCAGAAATATGGTAATAAACCTATCTTGAACGGTCCAGACTGTCTTGAGAAAGAATTGAAGTATATTGAACTGGCCAATAAAGTGGTTTATCATAACCAAAAGGCAGTGAAGGCACTCTTTAATGATGCGTTTGGTATTGATGTGGATTTGTCCCCTTTAGAAGCAGCCTTGGATGTCCGCAATGACATAATGCATAGATTTGGCCGTACAAAGTCTGGCGCTGATGTTGTTTTATCTTTGGAAGAAGTACAAGCTCTTATACAATCCGTGGATGCCATTGTAAAAAGTACAGCAAAGCAGATAATGGCTTATCAAAAGTCAATTAGCATTGAGAATTAATAGGCGATGCCTGTCAGGCTATGTATATATATAATCATGTACTACTTCGACCCTCACGAAATCATCTCCTCCCTCGTAATGCCGCTAATGGACGTGTCCAAGCGGGCGCGGGAGTATATCGTGGAGATTTCCCTGAACGATGCGCCGGTGCGGGTGGTGCGGCGGCTGAGTGTGCCATCGAACCTGTACGTCGGCCACTTCGTGTATTTGCAGGTCTATGTCATGGGATGGGACGGGTATCATCTGACGGAGCTGACGCAGAGGGACACCCTCTGGCGTACGGCCAAAAAGAAGGCGATGGATGCGGAGTCTGATTTGGACTATGAGGAGTGCTGTCCCGGCATGAAGGTGTGGAACTCCTCTCGGGAGAAGGCGCCTGCCCGCCGGAGGATTGTGGCGGTATTTCGGGCTATGAGGAGATTCTTCGGATTATTAAAGATCCGGAAGACTCCGTCATGCCCGGCTCCGACCGGGCATCTCACCGGTCTTTGCTCGTTGAGGGTTTTGACCCGGCTTTCTTTGACATACGTCCTATTCGCCGTCGCCTCTGCGACTACGAGCGGACTATAGGCGAGGTATTGCACGGTTTTTGTGAACGGTAATCTTGCCTCATTGATGTAGGTTTATTTGCATTGTTTGCCTATTTTTGCGAAAAAGATGTGCCCATATGGTGGTTGATGAATACATAAATGTGCGTGATGATCGTTTGATGGATGGTCTGATTCCTGTTGTTCATATTATGCAGCGGTCTACTATGTCTGATGAGGATTCTCTTCAGATCGATTTCTCGCGCACCAAATTTATCTCGCCGGTTTTTGCATTGTCTCTGATTGTTTTTCTGTCAAGGTGCGGAAAACATTATTCGTTTATTCAGTTGAATGATTACCTCAGTGTTATTGGCTTGGGGACTGGAGGTATCCGTCCTGAAGAGATGCGAAGGAGTGAGTTCTTGGCAACGATGGAGGGCTATATCCGTAGGACCTATATCCCCATCGTTAATTTTCCTGCGAAGGCGGACAGTGACGAGAAGGATGTCATCTCGTCAGTGGTTGAGAGTATTATTATTCGGCAGTTGAACATCTCTTCGAATGTGGCAATCGGCTTGAAGTACATGATTGAGGAAACACTGGATAATATTACGGAGCACTCTGATTCAGATAGAGGTTTCATCTTCGCACAGGCCTATCCCAACAAAGGATATTTGGATTTGTGTATTGCAGACCGAGGCGTTTCTTTGTTGGGTAGTTATCAGAAAATACCTGGTAATGAGATTGAGTCTGATCTGGAAGCAATCAAGGCGGCTAACAGGGGTTTCTCCAGCAAGAATCTCCCGGATGCTGAAAACCGGGGCTATGGTATTTATACCTCGAAGAAGATGCTAACAGAGGGCTTGGGTGGACAGTACTTATTACTCTCCGGGAGCAGTTTCTACTTGAAGACCCCCGGGTTTGACAGTTTCTATTCTCTTCCGGATGGCTTGCGGTGGAATGGAACAATCGTTGCCTTTAGGATTCCATACAACGTGGATAAGTTTAATTACATCAACTATATAGAATAGAATGAGAACAATAGATATAACACAGATTCTTTCTCCGGACCTTAAATCAAGATTAAGGGTGAATGATCTTCGGCTGTTCATTGAGAATAGTCAAGAAGATGTCGTGGTGCTTGACTTTAGTAATGTCAAGTTTGCGACCAGGAGCTTCATGGACGAGTTTTATAATGTCTTTTTGAAGACTCCTGGCTCGTTGCCGTTCAAAGTGGAAGTTACCAATGTCCCCGAGGATATCAATATGATTCTCGAATCAGTGAGTCACACCCAAACGCGAGCCAAGACCATTCCTGCACATATCCCTGTTCGGACATTCCGTACGGCGGATGAGTTGATTAAGTACTTGAGTTCAACCAGTATCGGATAGGTGGTTTTGCAAATGGCTCACGTGAAAATCCTTTTTATTATCGGTTCATTGAGGGAGAAATCCTTCAACCGTCAGTTGGCTGGCGTCGCCAGGGAGATTATTGGCAACGGGGCGGAGGTTTCGGAGCTTGATTACCGTGACCTACCGCTGCTTGATCAGGATATTGAACAGCCGGAGCCTGCCGCCGTGGCGCGGGTCAGAAAAGCGGTGAAAGAAGCGGATGCGCTTTGGATTTTCACCCCGGAGTACAATTTCAGTTATCCGGGGCATTTGAAGAATCTTCTGGATTGGTTGTCGCGTCCGGTGATTCCGCTGGATTACGGAACGCCTACCTGCATCAATGGCAAGTGCGTGGCTGTAAGTGGAGCGGGTGGCAAGGCGGCTACCTCCAACTGCCGGGCGAAGCTGACTGAATTGCTTTCGTTTATGAAGGCCGAGGTTCTCCCTGAACAGGTAGGTGTCGCCGTTCCGCCCGAAGCCTGGAGTACGGATGTGCTGACTGTGACCGACGAGCAGGTCGCTCTTTTGAAGGCGCAGGCGGATGCGTTGACGGGAAAATAATATGGGACTTAAATATCTGGTTATTGCGATATTGTTGCTCGTTGCGGAATTGGTCTATTTCCGTATCGCGGCACGTTTCAATATCATCGACAAGCCCAATGAACGGTCGTCGCATTCGACGATCGTGCTGCGGGGTGGGGGAATTATTTTCAGCCTGTCTATGATTGTGTGGGCTGTGTTGATGGTGCTGCAGGGGAATGATATTGTGCCTTTCCTGCCGTTCCTTTGCGGCTTGTTGCTGATTTGCGGCATCAGTTTTTGGGATGATGTGCAGTCGCTTCCGGACAGTGTGCGGCTGGTGGTGCAGTTCGTGGCGACGGTGCTGATGTTTTGGAGTATCGCCGTGGGCTCTGACTGGCTGATGTCGATGCCTTGGTATGGGCTGCTGGCGTTGGGCGTCGTGGCGCTGATCGTGTTCGTCGGCGCGATGGATGTGATTAATTTTATGGACGGCATCAATGGGATTACCGCCGCTTATGCGA
>Ga0265298_10003172_pt1 | contig 22047 bp, 18 predicted proteins | sample AusTroGonzalo_MG_3_FD_193486 | JGI IMG/M metagenome (GOLD analysis project Ga0265298, IMG submission 193486) | Bovine rumen microbial communities from tropical cattle in Woodstock, Queensland, Australia - Gonzalo_01 | ecosystem: Host-associated > Mammals > Digestive system > Stomach > Rumen ...
GTCCGAGACCGAAGGGGTTTGGGGGCGATCGGCCCCCAATTCTATACCATCCTTTCCGGATGAAAACACTCATCAAATTCCGCTTCCGTCAGGAACCCCAATTCCGTACAGGCCTCCCGCAGGCTCTTTCCCTCTGCGAAAGCCTTATGCGCCGTCTTCGCCGCGTTCTCGTACCCGATTCTCGGCGACAGGGCCGTCACCAGCATCAGCGAACGCTCCATGTTCTCCGCCATTTTCGCCCGGTTGGCCTTGATCCCACTGACGCAGCGCTCCCGAAAGGAATCCATTGACTCCGCCAGCAATCTCGCGCTCTGCAGGAAGTTATATGCGCACACGGGCATGAATACATTCAGCTCGAAATTTCCCTGGCTTGCCGCCATGCCGACAGTCACATCGTTCCCCATCACCTGCACGGCCACCATCGTCACCTGCTCGCACTGGGTCGGGTTCACCTTGCCCGGCATGATAGAGGAACCCGGCTCGTTCTCCGGAATCGTGATCTCGCCCAGGCCCAACCGCGGTCCGCTGGCCAGCCACCGGATATCGTTGGCAATCTTCATCAGATCTGCCGCCAGCGCCTTCAGCGCCCCATGGGCAAACACCAGTTCATCCTTCGAGGTCAGGGCATGGAACTTGTTTTCCGCCGTCACGAAGGGCAGCCCGGTCGCCTCCGCGATCCTTGCCGCCGCCAGTGAATCAAATCCCGCCGGCGCGTTCAGCCCGGTGCCCACCGCGGTTCCGCCCAGGGCCAGAGACAGCAGCGGCTTCTCCGACGCGCGGATCATCTCTTCATCTTTTTCCAGGCTGGCCCGCCAGCCGGAGATCTCCTGGGAAAACAGGATCGGCGTCGCATCCTGCAGATGGGTCCGGCCGCACTTGAGCACGTCGTTGTTTTCCCCTTCCAGGCGGATCAGCTCCTCCTTCAGGGCGGAAAGCGCCTGCAGCGTCTTTTCCAGTGCCCGGGCCGCGGCAATGTGCATCGCCGTCGGGAAGGTATCATTGGAACTTTGGCTCATGTTCACGTCATCGTTCGGGTGCAGGGTTTTCTTCCCGGCAATCTCGTTTCCCCGGTTGGCGATGACCTCATTCATGTTCATGTTGCTCTGGGTGCCGGAGCCTGTCTGCCAGACCACCAGCGGAAAATGCCCGTCCAGCTGCCCGGAAAGCACCTCGTCCGCTGCCCGGCGGATCAAGGTGCACTTCTCCTCCGTCATCTTCTCCGGCTTCAGCTCCCGGTTGGCTTCCGCTGCCGCTTTCTTCAGCACCGCGAAGGCCCGGATGATCTCCTCGGGCATCGTTTCCCGGCCCGCGCCGATGGGAAAATTGTTCCGGCTCCGCTCGGTCTGCGCGCCCCAGTAGCGGTCTGCGGGTACCCTGACCTCACCCATGGAATCATGCTCGGTTCTGTATGTCATGTTCATTCCCACGCTTTCTGTCCCCACCGGTCCGGCCCGGCTGTCTTCCGGAATTCTACCATATCCCGCCCGTCCGCCGCAACCTGACGAAGTCTGTATCCATCGGTCTTTTTCTGTTCTGCTGTGTTCCCCGGCTGGATTTCGTTTCTTTTTCGTGATATGCTTATCCGCGCCGGACTTCGGTCATCAAAGGAGGCAGCGGGGAGCATCAGTTTCCCCGATCTATATGAGCGAGAAAGAAATCCGGGCGGTCAATGAACCGCCCAAACGTTCCATTCTGGAGGAAATCGGCAACGCGGTTACCCACGGCGTCGGCGCGCTGTCCGCCATCGCCGGTTTTGTGCTGCTGCTCCTGCGTTCCGACACATCCCTGAAGGTGCTGTGTTCCATTGTCTACGGTTCCTGCCTGATTATGATGTTCCTGATGAGCTGCCTGTACCATTCCTTCAAGTGGGGCACAAAGGTCAAGCGGCTCTGGCGCAGGTTTGACTATATCTCGATCTATCTGCTGATCGGCGGAACCTTCACGCCCATGTGGCTGCTGTTCTGGCAGGGAGAGCTTGGAACGACCCTCTGCATCGTCCAGTGGGCCGTGATCATCGCCGGGATTACATTCGTGGCCATCTTCGGGCCCGGCCGTCCCAGGGCGCTCCATATCACCCTGTTCATCATCCTCGGCTGGAGCGGACTGGTCTTCCTGCCCCGGATGGTCAGGGAGAACCTGCCGCTGTTCTTCACCACGCTGGGCGGCGGCATCGTCTATACCCTCGGAATCATTCCCTTTGTCATGAAGCGGAAAGGCGCCCATTTCCTCTGGCATTTCTTTGTCTTCTTCGGCGCCATGATCCACTGGTTCGGGATCTACCTGTTCCTGTACTGACTGCCCTTTTCCGACAGATTAAAAGCATGCAGCCCCGCCGGTCTCAGCAACACAGCGGGGCTGTTTTCTTTATCATCATTTCGTTATCTGATCGCTTTGCGCATACTCCCTTACGATCTTCATCACTTTTCGCATCTCTTTGATATCCTGATCCACCCTCCCGGTTTCCAGGGAATGGTTGGCGCCTTCCGTCTCATACAACGGAAGGCCTGCCTTTTTGCAATTTTCCCGGATCACCCCCGTGTCCGCCCACGGGTCGGCTGTTCCATGGAAAACGATGGCATCCCTGCCAACAAACCGGAAAACGTCCTCCACCGGCGTAAACAGAATCTGCCGGCAGCAAAGGGCATGCTGCTTCGCGTAGGCCGCACAGACAACCGTGCCGACGCTTTTGCCGATCAGCAGAATCTCTCCGTACTCTCTCCAGTCGATTCCCTGCAATATGCTTTCCGCCTGTTCCAGCGCCATCTGCGCGCATTGCCGCATCTTTTCCGGATTGCCCTTCACATGGTCCGGAAATCCGGAATACGGAACCGGAACGATTTCCCATCCCATCCCTTTGAGCAGTTTCCAGCTGTAATACAGCAGGGGCTTGTCACAGGTATACCCGATTCCCGGGAAAAGACACGCGATCTTTTTCATGACAGTCCCTTAATCATCGCCAGATCGCCGTAAAGGATAGAATCGTCGCCGAGGGAGGCGTTTTTAATATCCACCGTGGAGCGGATCTGCGGCATGCAGTAACGGTCGACTTCCGCCAGGATCTTTTCAAGGAAGAGATCGCCCAAGGCTTCGATGACGCCGCCGCCGAAGAGCACCAGATCCGGAGAAATCGTGTTGATCAGGTTTCCGGCCGCGACCGCCAGCCAGTGGCAGGCCCTGTCAACGGCTTCCTCCGCCACCTTGTCATTGGCCTGAAGGGCTTTGACCAGTCTCTTGGAGCGGAACACGCCGTCCGCCACCGCCTCGGCCATCAGGCTCTGCCGTCCGCGGCCGATCTGCTGACGAATATAGGCGCTCATACCCTGTTTGCTGGAGAAGGCTTCCAGGCAGCCCCGCTGCCCGCAGTTGCACAGCGGGCCTTCCGGATCGAGCACCATGTGGCCGTATTCTGCGGCCTTAAACTGATTTCCGGTAAATAGTTTCCCGTCCAAGATCAGTCCGCCGCCCATGCCGGTGCCCACAAAGAAGCCGACAATGTTTTTGTAACCCTGCGCCGCGCCGAAGTGATACTCGCCCAGCACGCCCAGGTTCACATCGTTGCCGACAAAGAACGGCACGCCGAATTTCTTACTCATGGAACCCGCCATGTCATAATCCTTCCAGGGCAGGTTCGGGGTGAAAAGCACAATCCCCTTCTCCTGGTCGATCACGCCCGGCGCGCAGGAAGCGACGGCATTCAGCTTCGTCCGGTCGATCCCGGATTCCTTGATCATCTCTTCAACCACGTCGATGATGACCTTCTCCACGTCTGTCGAGGCGGACCCGGCGCTCTTGGAGCGTTTTTTCAGCCGGTAAATAATCTTGTCCTGCTCGTTGAAGATCGCGCCGAGCACCTTTGTTCCGCCGACATCCAGACAGATATTGTACTTTTCCGTTGCAGTTGCCATAACCCAAGCCTCCTAAAAATATGTTTTTTACCGAAGGTCCAGGGGTTCATCGCGCCCGGAAAAAGGAGCAGTGTCCTTTCTCCGCAGAGAACGGGCGGTAGCCCGGGCACTCGGAAAGCCCTGGTCGCCGAAGGCGAAATCACCCGAACATCCTTCTGAACCACCCGTGTCTGGTTTTTTCCTGCTGTTGCTGCGCCGGTTCTTCCTGAACAGGTTCCGGCGCTTCCGGAAGGGCTGTTTTCTCCGGTGCTTCCGGCACTTCATCAATCAGTGATACCTTCCGGGTGCTGAAATACCGGTACAGTCCTTCCTGGGACGAGGTTCCTTCCCCGTTTTCCTCCCGGATATAAGTCCCGTCAGGCAGCATGAGCCAGGATTTTTCCCGGTCATTGCGCAGGGCATCCAGAATCTCATTAAGCTGCTCCCGGGTGTCCGGCGTCACCGCCTCCAGGAAGGCTTCCACGCGCCGCTCCAGGTTCCGGTTCAGCATATCGCCGGAGCCGATGAACAGCCGCTGATCCGCTCCCTCGCCGAAGCTGTAAATCCGGGAATGCTCCAGCCACCGGCCAATCACGCCCTTCACGACAATGTTGTCCGTCATGCCCGGTATGCCCGGTCGGAGGGAACAGATCCCGCGAATGAAGAGTTCGATCTTCACGCCGGCCTGGGAGCATTCGATCAGTTTTTCCATGACCTCCCGGTTGTTGATGGCGTTCGCTTTGATGGCTACGCGGCCATTCTCGCCCTTCTCTATCTCCCGGTCCAGCATCTCCAGCAGCCGGGGCTTGAAACTCAGCGGCGCGATCCACATAGCATGGGCCTCCGGCGGAATCTCACCCTTTTCCAGCGCGGCAAAAGCCTCCTTCGCTTCCAGGCCGATTTCCTCCCGGGCCGTGATCAGGGAGAGGTCCGTATACTGCTCGCCGGTCACCTCGTTATAGTTGCCGGTACCGACCTGGGTGATGCGGCTCACAACGCCGTCTTTCTCCAGGGTGATCACGCACAGCTTGCTGTGCACCTTGTGCTCCGGCAGGCCGTAGATCACCCGGCAGCCGGCGTCCTCCAGCATCTCGGAATAGTCGATATTGTTCTGCTCGTCAAAGCGGGCCCGCAACTCCAGCAGGCACAGCACGTCTTTTCCCTGATCAGCCGCATAGGCCAGCGCCGCCGCGATCTTGCTGCTGCCGCTCATCCGGTACAGCGTAATCCTGATCGTCCGCACGTCCGGATTGTCCGCTGCCTCATAGATCAGGTCCACAAAGGACATCATGCTCTGGAAGGGAAAACTCATCAGCAGGTCATGCTTCTGAATGTAGTCGAAATATTCACCTTTCTTCAGCCCGATATCCCTGGCCGGCTTCCGGTCCGGATAGCGGAACTCGGCCGGCAGGCTGATGCAGGAGCGGAAGGACAGGTCGAAGGGTACGCTCTGGGTAAATACGCGCTCCTCCGGCGCACGGAGTTTGCGGATCAGCAGCGCCCGGCAGGGATCCGTCAGCTTGCCGTAAATGCGCACGCGCACGGGCATCTCCCGCTTCCGCTTGCTCAGCATGCCGCTGACCTTGTTGCGGAAGTCGTCATCGCCCCGGTCCTCCCTGCTGGAGAAGAAAACATCCGCGTTCCGCGTTACGTCAACAATTGCGGACTGGATAATCGTTTCCTTTTTCAGCAGCAGCGGCAGGAAATGCCGCACAAGCAGGGCCGTCGGCACAATCTTCTGGCAGCCGTCAATCTCGAAGCTCTGATAGGCCGGCATCCGGTGCAGCGGGATAAAGCAGATCCTCATCTCCGTGGTTCGCCCCAGGAACGCGACGATATTTGTTTCCCCGTTCCAGAGGAAGGGCAGCGGCTGATCCTGTGTAATAATCTGCGGCATCAGCATATCCCGGATATCACCAAAGAGCTTTTTGCTCATCAGCTCGTCTACCTTGCTGATCTTCCGGAAATCCAGCACGTCCACTTTATTGGCATGAAGCTCGTCCCGGATTTCCTTCCAGATCGTCTCCATCAGCGTTTGCTGTTCTCTGGTAATGCGCAGGGCCTCCTTGATCTGCGCCCCCGGCAGCATGCCGGAAACCGGATCAGCCTTGTCCGGGGCCAGCATTTCGCGGTGGCTCAGAATGCCGATCCGGACCCGGTAAAATTCCTCCAGGTTGGACTGGTAGATCATCAGGAACTTCAGCCGCTCCAGCAGCGGCACTTTTGGATCCGCCGCCTCCAGCAGCACCCGCCGGTTGAAAGCCAGCCAGCTCAGTTCCCGGTTGATGTAGACGTTTTCCGGCGCCATACCGCCGCCCTTGCTTTTCTTTTCTTTTTCTTTTCCGGCCATCTTCAGCTCATTCCTTTAGTCTTGTTTTTCCTGTTCATTCTGCGGCGCTTCCTGCCGCTGCTCAACCACTTTGCGCACCTCGTCCGACGCGTTCAGGAACGCACCGGCAACCAACGGATCGAAATGGGTGCCCGATTCCTCCCGGATAATATCCATGGACTTCTCGAAGGAGAATCCATCCTTGTAGCAGCGCCTGGAGATCAGAGCGTCAAATACATCCGCCACCGCCATGATCCGGGCGGACAACGGAATCTCCTCGCCTTTCAGTCCTTCCGGATAGCCGCGCCCGTTCCACCACTCGTGATGGTAGGTCGCGAGATCTTTCGCCACGTCCAGATAGCTGATATCCGCAGAGGCCGGGCGGGTCTTCTCAATCACCTCGCCGCCGTACACCGTGTGCTTTTTCATCAGGGCAAACTCTTCGTCCGTCAGTTTGCCGGGTTTGTTCAGGATCATATCGGAGATGCGGATCTTGCCGATATCATGCAGCGGGGCGGAGCGATACACGTCCGCCATGTACTCATCCGTCAGCTGGTCGGTATAGTGGCCTTCCTTCCGCAGCTCTTTCATGATGATCATCGTGTATGCCGCGGTATTCTTGATATGGTCGCCCGTGTTCTGGTCCCGGCTTTCCACCAGATCCGCCATCGTGATGATCAGGTTCTCCTGCATCCGGGTGATGATCTCGTTTTTCTCCTGGCTTTCGGCGATGTAGCGCAGGGAGTCATCCGTGGTCTTCATGATCGCCTCATAGAGGTTCTCGATTTCGTCCCCCGTATGGATGCCGAGGCTGTGCAGCGCTTCAGCGCCTTCGGCCCGCTCCTCCTCGCTGTTAAACGCGAAGCTTTCGGCAGCGATCGCCATGGAGTTGATCGGCAAGATCACACCCTGCTCCGCATACCAGAGGAAGACGGCAAGGATCAGGACCGCCAGGCTGACAAACAGGCTCAGGATCCGGGCAAGGAATCGGAATTCGTCTGCCTGCAGCTGTGTCATGTCGATATCCACGCAGGCATAGCAAACGGTATTGCCTTCGTTGTTCTTCACCGGGGTGTAAACCGACAGCAGCCAGCCGTATTCCTCGCTGTTGGAGATGACAGGGTCAATCTTCTCCCCGGCCAGCAGTTTAGCCATCTGGGGTCGGAAAGCGTCATCAAACTCGACCACCGCTCCCGGATCTTCACCTTGCATCTCCGGGAAATCGGGATCAAACACCACATGGCATCCGTCTTCCCTGATCTGGTATATATAGATATACTTGATATCCGGACTGCTGTTCCGGATACCGACCAGTTCCATTTCCGAAGCAATATAGCCGGGGGCTTTCTCTCCGTCCCTCAGGTATTCCCTGACCCGCTCGGGATCGAACTTGGTCGCCGCCAGGTTCGAAACACCGTCAGCCATCTCCGTCTTGGTCTGGATCAGTGCGCCACGGAACGTGTAATAGCTGATTCCGGTGGTTACCGCGGCAATCACCAGAATGGCTAAAGACAGCACCAGCACAATCTTCGTCCGCAGGGACATCCCCCGCGGGCGGAAACGTTCCGCCAGTCTGTATTCTTCCCGGCTCAGAGGATTCTGCAGCCAGCTGTTGTACCGGAACCGGTCCTTGAATACACCGGAAAGTGCCCGGTAGATCAGCACGGCAGCCATCACGCTGACCAGCTTGTCCAGCAGGTCGAACACAATGCTGGAGGCTATCTGGGAAACGAACACGTTGTGCACCGTATTGTTGATCTGCTGTGCCAGCGGCCCGGTGAAATCCTCCGCGATGCCGAACCCGTACATCACAAGGGTCAGCAGGCTGCCCAGCCCGCCGCCGATCAGCGCAAACAGCGGCACGGACAGCAGCGTCTTCTTCCAGGTCCGGAACCAGCCTTTCCGATGAAGCAGCGCTGCCAGCACGGCGATCAGCACGTTGATTGCACAGTAATAGATCGATTCCGTATCGAAGATCATCTTGAGCAGGTTCGTGGCATAGCCGATCACGATGCCCGGCACAAAGCCGCCGATCATCGACACCAGAATTGTCCCGATGCAGTCCAGATACATGGGAAGTTTCAGCTGTCCGGCTGCCTGGGAAAGGAGCAGGTTGATCAGGATCCCGCCCAGCACCAGCAGCAGATATTTCCCGAGTCTTTTCCAGTGCATTTTGCTGCCTTCCGGCGGCTTCATGCCTGTTTCACTCATAACGGTTTCCCCTCATCTCATCAAGTCGGCGCTGACCGCATCGGAACTGTCCCGCAGCGCAGGCTGTTCCCGGCCAGTCTTCCGAAATGTGATTATTCAGCGGCTACCTGATTCGCCGGGAGCCAGCCGCGGGTCAGCCCGGCCACGGTGCAGTCAAACTCACACATCAGCCAGCCGTCCACTTCAAACAGGACGTTCACCCGGGATCCCGCGCTCAGCTCGACCGTGGGGAAAGTATCCTCCAGGGCCTTTTTGATCTTCTCCACATCCCCGTCAAACAGCCACATCAACTCTGCCCAGGAATAGTCGGCATACTTCGACTTTGTCCGCTGGGTCACCTTGTCATACTGGGCCCCCGGGCCGAAGTGGAAGGGGCGGATCGTCGACAGGGTTCGGGCGGGCACGGGCGTAAAGGTGACGGATTCCACATCCCCAGCCTGGATGTCCTTCGCCTCGAAATAGACATAGCGCCTGCTGCTGCGGCCGATCACTTCCGTCAGCACATAGCCGTTTTCATTGTGCACCGCTTTCACGACGGGCCCTCTGCGGGCCATAATGGCGCCGCAGGGATTATACTGCCTGCCGGGGCCGGAATAGGCCTGCTGACGAAAATCCTTGTCGATCTCCAAAGCGTTCAGGATGGTTTCCTTGCCGTTCAGTTCGATCACCGGCCAGCTTCCACTCCCCTCCGCAAGCGCCGGGATGCAGGCAGCCGAAAGCAGCAGGGCGAGAGTCATAATCAATGCAGTTATTCTTTTCATGGGGTATGCCTCCTTTTGATGTATCCTGTCCGTATAATGAACTGAGTTATCTGGTCAAAACCGTATTCAGAAATTGATAACATTCTGTATTGATATCATAACACACGAACAACCGTTTTGAAAAGACAAGTTTTTTACAATTCTTCACATTTCCGGCGCATCGAAGAGAGCTCCCCCGCGGGAGAGCTCTTTCAGACGAAAAATTAATCCTTTTTTTCTTTCCCCTGCAGATCAAAGGGGAAAGGCCTTCTTATTTATTCACCGGCGATCAGCAGGATCATCGGAGAATTCCAGTAAACACAGACCTCATTGGTGGAATAGGTCTGGTCGCTGTCTGCATAGCACTTGGCCGGTGGTTTGCCGGTCAGCGCCGCCACCGCATAGGGATCTTCCAGGCCGTTGTCCGGTCCGCCCACCAGCATGCCAGGCATCACATGTCCCGCCGCCGTACTCGGCCGGTGATGCGGATGTTCCGGGCTCTTCGTACCGAATGATGTCACAAAGCAATACCCCGTCGCGTTCTCGCCCAGCAGATAGTCCAGATACCGCTGCGCCGTTTTCGCGTACGCTTCCGTGCCCAGCGTTTCCGCCGCCATCTGCAGGATCGCGCCGGTGTTCGCTACGCCCATGTTCGATCCCCATTCATAGGTATCGGTCCGGTCGATGCCATAAGGATTAGTCCCCGCGATCTCCGTCGCCTTGTCCGCGCAGGAGCGCATCAGAGCCTGGGCCTTTTCCTTCGCCGTCTCGCCCGCGCCTTCGTCCTTCAGCACCGCATATACACCGTAGCTGCCCACGTCCAGCCAGCCCAGGCCCGTGCGGGTGCCGCCGGTTTCCAGCAGTTCCTCCGCAGCCTTGCGGTATTCTTCCTTCCCCGTGGTCCGGGCCAATTCCGCCGCCGCCCAGAGATATTCGTCCTCATCATTGTCGTCAGGATATTCGCCGGTCACAACGTCCTCCGGATTTTTGAATCCGGGATCGCCCTTATGCGTTTCCAGATAGGTCCAGGCCTTTTCCGCGGCGGCGGTGTAGCTGTCCGCAGCCGCTGCGAGGGTCTCATCCCCGCATTTGGCGAAAATCCGGCCCGCCATCGCCATGACGCCGGCAAAGTCGCCGGTGGCAGTATTCGATACCGGGCAGACAACCAGCTCATCCGTCTCCTTCTCGGGAGAAACGAAAGCCGGGAAGTTGCGGCACGTCACCTTATGATATACGCCGCCGTCCTCCCGCTGCATCTTCAGCAGCCAATCCAGCTCATACTTCGCTTCCTGCAGCAGATCGTCAACCCCGTCCCCGCTCTCGGGAATCCCGGCGTCGTCCGTTTTTGTTCCCAGGCGTTCCCAGGCCTGCATGATATCCGCCGCGGCTTTCGCGCCGGACACGGTATAGCGGCCGTAATCGCCCGCATCATGCCAGCCACCGCTCACGTCGATTTTCTCTTCCGTGCCAAGCACCAGCGCTTCCCCCGTGTGGCATTCCGGATGGGCAAAATCTCCGCCGATCTTCTCGTCCAGCGCCGTCCCGCAGCGCTGGAGCGTCAGCATCCGCACCGCCGCGCGCAGCAGCTCTCCGTAAACGTCCTCCGCGATCACGAAGACCGGGGAGCGCGTTCCGTCCGCCGCTTCCACCACGTAGGTGCCCGGCTCGGTCAGGCCGCTGAAATCCGCCACGCGGTCTGTTTCGCCCGCCCAGGCATTCTCCGCCGCCGGGCCTGTCGTTCCTTCAAAAGCGGTCTCGCCGCTGTCAGCTTTCACCACTTTGAAAGCGTCGCTGTCGGCGGAAACGCCCGCGAACACCGCCGTCTTGACCGAATCCGGCATATAGCCGATCTGATTCACGCGGATGCCTGTGGCGTCCGGATCCTCTTCCGCCGCCACTGCGGAGCTGGAATCCGTCACCTTCAGGGAGAAATTGTCAAAAAACACCTGATGTTCACCCAGGGTTGCGGGATCCGCTTCCCCGCCCTCAACCTCGGGCACGTTTCCCATGTTGATGCACAGCCGGGGCGACGGGTCCGTCGCCTCTTCCATCGTGAACTGAATGGAATGGTGCTCCGTTTCCTCTCCGGCTTTCAGCCGCTCCTGGGCATAGGCGTGGTAATCGCCGCCGTTCAGCTGAATGCGTACCTGCATATACCGTTCCACCGTGCTGCGCACGTCCCAGCTCAGCTCATAGCTTACGCCCTGGATCAGCTTGAATCCGTCATAATAGGGCTGGATGGCATGCTCCACCTTCCCGCCGTTGTGAACAGTCACGACCAGTTCCCCGTTCTCCACGGCCAGGTCCGCCTTACCCTCGCTTTCCGAATACAGCTGCCAGTTCAGCGCTCCGCTGAAATCCCCATTGCTGAGCAGTTCCTGCCCGGGCTCCTGCTCCGCCTCCGCCGCGGCCGTTCCGGCCATGGCCAGGGAGAGCGCCAGTGCAAGCAGCACGCACAGCGTCTTACGCCATCTGTTTCCTTTTTTCATCTTCAAGTCCCCTCTTTCTGTCATCATGACTGATTATATTATTCTGCTTTTATCCCGCCCGGTCCTTTGTATTCCAGGCACATCATCGTCAGGTCGTCAAACTGCTCGGCATCACCGACGAAAGTATCCACGGCATTCTTCACGGTCCGGAGAATTTCCTCCGGACTCCTGTTCGCGCAGAGGTTCAGGGTTTTTTCCAGCCGTTCCTCCCCGAACATTTTCCCGCTGCCGTCGGTTGCTTCCGGAACCCCGTCCGTATAAACAAAGATGCTGTCGCCGGGATGAAGCTCAAACTCCCGGTTCTGATACCGGGCCTTCCTGTTGACGCCGGCAAACGGCGCATGAATATACCTGACCAGTTCGAACCCTCCGTCCGCTGTCCGCAAAGCCGGGTGCTCATGCCCCGCGTTGCAGGCCAGGCCTTTGCCCGTGGAGATCTCCAGTACGGCCGTCCATACCGTAACGAACATCATTGACGAGTTCCGCTCGCACAGCTGCAGGTTGACCCGTTCCATGGCCGTTGCCGGGTCGCATCCGGTCATCAGCTGGTTCTGGATCAGCGTTTTGGAAACCATCATGAACAGGGCGGCGGGAATGCCCTTGCCCGAAACGTCCGCGATCACCAGCGCCAGATGGTCGCTGTCAATCAGGAAGAAGTCATAGAAGTCCCCGCCCACCTCTTTGGCCGGCGTCATGGAGGCGAAAAGATCAAACTCTCTTCGCTCCGGGAAAGCCGGGAAATCATTCGGCAGCGCATTGGCCTGGATCTCCCTCGCCATGATCAGTTCTTTTTCAATCCGCTCCTGTTCCTTCTTCGCGTTTTCCTGCTCCGCCTGTTCGCGCTCCATCTGACGGATCGTGTCCATCTGCTGCCCCAGCGCTCCGCAGGTCCGGGTAATCTCCTGCTGCATGGTTTCAAATTCCGAAATGGAAGTAGGAACGAATTCAATATTGTCCAGATTGCCGTGTCCCATACTGACAATCCCGTTCTGAAGCGAGTTGAACTGGCGCATGAACCTCTTCAGCCACAGCCGGTAAATGACCAGGGCAAAAAGGAGCACCAGCCCGGCAAGGATCCATACCGCATTGCGGACGCGATTGACAACCTGCTCATAGCTTTCCATGGAAACCCTGCGAACCAGTGTCCAGGCGGGAGAATCCATTCTCTTGGAAAATGTGCAGAACGGGGTACCGTTTTCATCGCGGAGAAGCGTTCCGTTGTTGCTGTTGCTGATGAGCAGATTCGGATCCAGGCACGCTTCATCCTGACCCGTATGGTAGATCTCGGTTCTGTCCTCCGTAAAAATATGCCAGCTGCTTTTTCCGTCCTGCAATACGGTAAACTGATCAGCAAAGACAGACCCGCTCATGACCAGCAGCGAATAGCATTCGCCGTAACTCACATTCGTGGATTTCAATACGCCGATTGTAACGTTTTGCCGGTTATGATCATTTTCATACCCATAGATGACGGACGCGGACAGTGGACCGACCCAGACCGTCTGTCCCAGCGGCGCATTCATGATCTGCGCTTTGATTTCTTCGGGAAGCGGGTTTGCCTCCGCATCGTCCTGAAAGAAGTTCCATTCCGGAAGCACGCCGAACAGACTTCCGTTCTCCCGCATGAAAAGCAGGCCGAAGATTGCCTCATGCCGGTCAATTTCCGATGCCAGATAGTCCCGGCATTTGATCCTCGCATGGACCAGGTTCTTGACAGAAGCATAATGAAGCCTCAAATAAGAGGTCACCCGCTCATCCGCCGTAATTTTCCGCACCTCACTGACGGAAGTATCGATCAGCGGGGTGATCGCCTGGGTAACGGTCTCAAATCCGACGGCGTTCACTTCGTTTTCCTGCTGGAGAATCATGCCGATATACGCGCGGGAAAACACCGTGGTCAGCAGGATAATGACAAACAATGCAATGGCAATGACCGGCAGCAGGATCCGCAGCTGAAGGGATTTCATCTTCTGCTTCATGGCAGTGATCCCTCCGTTCCGCCGCTGAGATACTGCGTATATTCTTTTGCGGTATACGGCTCAACGCCGTTCGAGATCTGAGCCTCCCGGACCAGAGGGGAGATAACGGCCGCCGCCGCATCCCACTTTTCCCGGTAAGCTTTGAAAACTTCCAGTTCGCCCAGCCCGATCAGTTTCCGGATCGTTTTGTCCCGGATCGCGTTGAATTCCGCGTCCGTTTCCGCCAGAATCAGGTCCACCAGAGCATCATCCAGCGCTTCCTCCGCCTTGGTGAGAATATGGATCTGGTTCCGGTCCAGACTGCTGATGGAGGAGGAAATCGCTTCCCCGCAGTCGTTGCGGAAATCCATCCCGCCGGCCTTGTAGTGGGCGTCGGTAGGCAGCTCCACTCCGTAGTGTTCGCAAATGTCCCGGGAGATATTGTTCGACATGGTCGCGATTTCATATTCCCGGGAAATCGTGGCGAAATCAATGGAGTATCCCTCCGGATGCGTCGCGTTGTCCCGCAGCAGCGGCCAATTGCTCGGCAGCTTGCTGAAGGTACCCCACCGGGTAAAATAATTGTCCCCGGTGGCTTTGCCCGCTTTGAAAGCATCCAGCTGTTCCTGGCCGTATTCGGTCATGCGGGGGACGCCCTTTTCGTCATAATCCCAGGTCTCTCCCTTACGGCCCATGCCAAACTCCCGGAGGAAATCCGGGGCGCACATATAATTGAACAGCTTCAGGGCTTCCTCGGTGTGCTCCGTGTTAGCCGAAATAAACCACATATAGCTGGTGCCGTTTCCCAGCAGCTGATAGACGTTGGTGTAATAATTCGTGGCAGCCGTCGGCACAATCGAATATCCGGAAAGCGTGTCCGGATCGCTGCGAACCTTTTCCTTGTAAAGCTGGCCTTTCGCTGAATGCAGCCCGAGATACTGGCCGCGGGCGCATTTGGCTTCAAACTGCTCTACGGACTGGGTAAAAAGATCCATATCGTAGGACCCGTTCTCTTTTCCGGCCCGGTACACTTTGTTGTGCCACGCCATGGCTGCCCAGAACTTGGAATGCTCCGGATCCGTGTAGCCGTCGTAAACCTCGTTGGTAAAGATATTGTTCTGGTATTTATATGCCGGCCAGTAGCAAATGCTCAGTTCCCTGCGGAAAGCGACATCGTAGCCGTTGAACCGGTCCGTGCCGTAAAGATAGGTGGGGTCCCCTTCCTCCGTAAACGGGTGATTCTTATGCATCTGCAGGAGCACGTTCAGATAATCATCCTCGTTGTTGATGGGCGGATACCCCAGTTCTTTATAATAATCCCAGCGGACGGCATAACCGCGGTTGGAACATTCGTTGTCGTATCCGACGCCGTTGTACCCGATTCTGGAAGGAAAGAAATAAAACCCGTCATTCCCTCCCAGCTGCTTCAGCACATCATAGCTCAGCCTGGTATCCCCCTGCAGGAAATTCGGGCAGTATTCTTCCAGATACGGATCCACATTCAGCGCGACGCCGTTTTCCAGAATTGTGGAAAGATTGTTCTGGGTAGTCATAATGTCCGGCAGATCACCGCTGGCAATCGCGGCGTCATACTCGTCCGCCGACAGGTAAACATACTGGATCTCCACGCCGATCAGGTCTTCCAGATACTGCCACATACCCAGCTGGTCGTTGAATCGGTTGCCGGAACGGCCGCTTGAATCGCCGATCGTCAGCACAGGGCGTTGTGCTTCCCCGAAAGCCGGAGAGAGCAGGAGCAGGATCAGCGATAAGATCAGCCCCGCTGACAGGATTTTCCTCATACCTCATTACCCTTTCCGTTTTTCTTCCGATTGCGGAAGCTGACGTTCCTCCCGAACCGTGGCGCGCGCCGCGTCGCCGTGCATGTTCATCCCTTTTTTCTCAGTCCCAGATATAGACCGCTCCGTTCTCATCCCCGCGGACCCACCAGATCAGGTTCTGATCCACCCGCACGTAGCAGGCTTCGGCGCCCTCCGGCATTCTCTCCGCGATCTCCTCCGGTGTGATGTTGCCGCCGTACGGAGACTGGATATAGATCTCGGGCTTCTTTGCCTTTTTCGGGGCCGTCTTCTTCGCCGGTGCTTTCTTTGCAGCGGTCTTCTTTTCAGCCATCAGTGTTTCCTCCATAATAAATATCTTTTTTTCTTTCGATGACAAAATACCATCTTTCGGGCATCTGCGCAAGCAAAAATGCCGCCGTCTTTTCCTCCCGCCTTCCCAAGAAAGAGAAAAATTACCTCTTCCTGTGGTTTATGTTGACAAAACGGTTACTTGAATACATAATATAGTGGTTTAGTTCCATTAACACCTGTGAATCCCGGTTTCACACAAATCGGAGGCGAAAAAGATGACAACCCGGCAGAAGCGATATCGGATCATCGCAGGGGCAAACCGTTCGGATTGCCGCCGCCAGGTCGTCAATGAGCGGAAGCAAAAGCTCAAAGCCTTCTCCCCGGAAGGGATTCGCACAGATATCGTCATTGCTGTTTTCGCCGTCGTTTTCATGCTGCTGTTCGCCCTGCTGTTCACGGATCTTTCCTCCCTGAGCTCCTCGGGAAGCAGCATCCGCCAGACTTCTTCAAGGATTGAATCCCTGAAAACCCTGAATGAACAGGTCCGGCTGGATATCGCCCTGGCCGAACAGCATCCCGTCCTGGCTGCCAATCCCTATGATGAGGCTTTCCTGGTCAGAATGACCGTGCCGGACGGAGAGGGTCCCACCTTCTCCGGGGGCTTTTCCCCGGCCCTTGGGAAATAAAGCATTTCATAATATTATATCCCGGTAAAAGGCTCCGTCCGGATATAACGCCCGTCGTTTCCGATCTGCAGTTCCAGGTCCGCTGGCATCGTTTTTTCCAGGCAAAGCCGGACATTCGGCATATCGCTGAAGTCCACAAATCGGATCGCGGCTTCCCGCTCCACGCCGGTTTTGATTCTTCTGTCGATCAGCCGGGTCCTGAGCAGCGCCTCCGCCGCCCGCACAGCAACCGTATAATCCGCCAGGAGCGAAAGATCCCGCCACCCATTCTCATCCAGCAGCAGATAATTCCCCTCCAGCAGAATAATATTGCCTTCGATCATCACCGCGTTCTCCACCGGGTTATGAAGCATCCGGTCATAAGCCGGCCAGCCGAAAACATCTCCCTCGGCAATCCGTCTGACGCTCTCCGTCAGTTTTTCCAGGTCAAAGGTAACCGGCGCGCCTTTGACCGATACCATGGGAATTTCTTCCCCGTCCCGTTCGATGGTATGGCTCAGCAGATACTCCTGCCTCCTGTGAAAACCGTCCATGCCGATCACCCGGATCTGCCCAACGTCCTCATGTTCCCGGGAAAGCCTTTGCAGAAAGCTCAGCAGCGTGGTTTTTCCCGCGCCGGGAGGAGCAGCCAGCATGGCCAGGATCCGCCGGCCTTTTTCCGCCTGCAGTTCCGTCAGTTTCCGCAGCAGCGGCAGGAAAATCTCATTGATCTCCCGTTCACTGTACACCGCTTCCACATCTATTCCGTTTATCTCAACGCAATGTCTGATTATTTCCATTTCCGATGATTTTCTCCATATAGATCATGTTGTACCAGCGGCCGAACTTAAAACCGCAGCGATGGAATGTCCCGATTTTCGTGAACCCCATATGCTGATGAAACTGTTCGCTGTTATGCGTCAGATATTCATCCTCCGTGATCGGATCGCCGATGCAGGCGTACAGATTCAGCACCCCCATTTCCCTGAGTTTTTCCTCCAGCGTTTCATACAGCTTCCTGCCGTATCCGTGCCCCTTCGCCTCGTGATCCAGATAGATGCTCAGCTCACAGCAGTGGGAATAGGCTGCCCGGCTCTGAAAACGGCCGGCATAGGCATATCCCTGAATCACGCCTCCATCCTCAGCAACCAGATAAGGAAAATGTTCGAGCGTACCGGCAATCCGCTCCCTGAATTCACGCAGCGAAGGCGTCACATATTCATATGTGATCGCGGTATTCTCCACATACCATGAATAGATTTCCAGCAGACGCCCGGCATCCGCTGTTGTTGCACTTCGCACAATCATATGAAAACCCTCGCATAATGATCGGCTAAATTCTGTTTCATATACAATATACCACAGAAGGCAGGGCGGGAAAAGAGCCAATCTGCTTCTTTCGCTTCGTCTTCCGGCTCTCCCCGTCCGGATTCCGCATTGACAGCATCACCTCTCCCGTACATAATAAAATAATAAATCACGGACAAATCATCCCCTGAACGTTCCCCATCATCTGCTGTGAAAGGAGATAGAAATATGAAGTTTCTGCAGAACACCCTCAGCCGCTTTGTTGAAACAGGTGAGATCGCCGGCTGTGCCGTGCGGGTCATGAAAGACGACGAGGTCCGCTTTGAGGGCAGCTTCGGTTATGCGGACATCGAAACCGGGAGCCGGATGTCCCCGGAAAATACGATCTTCCCGATTGCCTCCATGTCCAAGGTGATTACCGTGGCCGGAATCATGCAGCTTTACGAGCAGGGGCTTTTCAAAATGTGGGACCCGGTGAGCGAATATCTGCCGGGATTCAGCAACCCGAAGGTCGCGAAGGAAAACCCTGACGGCAGCTATGAAATTGTGGATGCCAAAGGCGAGATCACCCTGCGGCAGCTCTTCACCATGACCAGCGGCGTTCCCTATCCCTGGGGGGACACCGCCGCCGGCCGGATCCGTATTGAAAAGGAAAAAGCGTATGCAGAATCGGGGAAGCCGATTCCGGGGAATGTGGAATACTGCAATCTGGTAGGGCAGCTTCCCCTGGCCTTTGAACCGGGAGAAAAATGGATGTACGGTTTTTCCATCGATGTGCTCGGTGCCGTGATCGAAGTCCTGAGCGGCAAAACCCTCGGGGGCTACCTGCGGGAAAACATCTTCGAACCGCTGGGCATGAAAGACACCGGTTTTTATGTCCCTGCGAAAAACCATGACCGGATTGCCACGCTCTATCATATTCAGGAAAACCTGAAACCCGAAGGGCGGGACTATCCTTCCTCAAAACCGGCTTTCGAGAGCGGCGGAGGCGGGCTCTTCTCCACGGTCCGGGATTATTCCCGGTTTGCCCAGATGCTGTTGCACGGCGGCACCCTGGATCATGTCCGGATCCTCGGCAGGAAAACAGTCGACCTCATTTCCACCGATCATCTGACGCCGGAACAGCGCAAAAGCGACAGCTGGGACACCCAGCGCGGCTACGGTTACGGACTGGGCGTGCGCGTAATGACCAATCCGGAACTGGCGGGCATCAACGGATCCGCCGGTGAATGGGGCTGGGACGGTGCCTTCGGCAACTGGTTCTGTGTGGATCCGAAGGAAAACCTGACCTGCGTCTATCTGACCACAAACCTGCCCGGCGACCATTACCGTTTCATCCCGAAGCTGATGGCATCCATGTACGCATCGATTGACTGATTCTTATCATCAGATCAGGCAGCGAAAAAAACAGCCATCACCATTTTGATGAATGGCTCACCGGCACGAAAATGAGATCTATTTACGATTGGTGCCTGTCCGGTCGAAAGGAGGAATAAGGATGGAAGATAACAGAAGAAAACTGAGCCTGGAAGAAATGGGTCTGGTTGCAGGCGGTCAGGGCGGTTCTCCTGATATGCTGCCGAAAAAGGAAGGGTTCTGGGTTTATCAGATCCAAAGCGGAGACTGTCTGAAAAGCATTGCGAAAAGATTCGGCACATCAACAAAGCAGCTGATGCACAGCAACCCCTCAATCATCATGGAGTGCGACATCACTACCGGATATTACATCTATGTTCCGGAATGATCACGGTACATCAGACAAGTTCTTGAATTCAGCTTTGAATGGGGATCAGATGCAATGAAGATCAGAAAATCCATACCGCAGGATCTTGACCGAATGATGGAGATCTATGCTCATGCCAGGGCTTTTATGGCGCAGCACGGCAACCCGAATCAATGGGGAGCAACCAACTGGCCGCCGGAAGCACTGATCCGGCAGGATATCTCCGACGGCAACAGCTATGTCTGTATGAATGACTCAGGGAGAATTATCGGAACGTTTTTCTATATTTACGGGCCGGATATCGAACAGACTTACAGGGAAATCACAGACGGGGCGTGGCTGGATGACAGTCCGTACGGTGTTGTGCACCGTATCGCGTCTGACGGTTCTGAAAAAGGAACCGGCATGTTCTGCCTGGACTGGGCTTATGCACAGTGCGGTCATCTGCGCATCGACACTCACGGCGATAATATCATCATGCAAAACCTGCTCAAAAAGGCGGGATTTATCCGCTGCGGAACCATTTATGTGGTGGAGGATCCTGATCCGCGCCTGGCGTATGAGAAATCAAAGCTGCGTTCGTCAGATCTCACAGAAATTCCGGATGCTCTTCGGCCATCACATCCATCTGATGATTCAGGGCGTCCTGAATATTCTGGACGGTCAGTATAAAGGTCTGTTCCGAATTTGACGGGACCTGGGTTACACGGGCTGTGTACCATCTGCTCTGTTCCTGCCCCAGCCGCATCCGGAAGAGGCCCTGGATAAACTGCTGGGAGCTGTTCCCGATCCGCTCCGCCAACGTTCTGAAGTCCAGGAAGCGCATATATCTTTCCCGATCCAGAGGATCAACCTGATTCTCACAGAATTTGATCACGCTTTTCTCAATCGTTTCTTCACGGTCATAGGATGGTATGCTGCTCGCGGTATGAATCCGTTTCGCCTTTTTTCTCTCCGGCCAGATCATCACTACCAGTTCATAAGTTGAAAAAAGCGCGCTGCTGTTATCCAGCATCTCCTTCGCCGTTTTGACTTCCCTCTCCGCGTCAAAGGTATTCAGGCGCATGAGAATCATGGCCCGCCCTTCTCTCCTCGCAATGAACAAAGCGCTGAGCCTGTAATACACATCCCTGTAAGCATACTCAACCGTCTGGACCGTTCCCTGCTGCAGCGCATCCATCACAAGTTTTTGGATGACCAGGTAGTAATGTCCCCGCTGGTGGCTGGTCAGAGCATTTTCCAATCCGTCCACCGACGAAAACCCAAGCTCCCGGAGCCGTTCCTTGTACCCTTCTGTGGCATAAATATAACTGAATTGATCCTTACCGCATTCGATCAGAGCGATCGATGCGTCATAACTGCTGACGTAGTCATCCGGTGTGCTTTTCCAGCGTTCCGCATATTCCTTCAGCGGATTGGGATTCACAAAGTTCAGCCGGCCGATTTGATCCCAATATGCTTCGTCTTCTTTCTTTTCCAGGATTCCCGGTTTCCTCTCGATCTCTTCAATCAGGGCCTCTTTGGAAAGAGGCCTGGCATAATAAAAGCCCTGCTGAGCTTCACAGCCGACATCCAGAAGGAATTCCCGTTGCTCGGTTGTCTCCACTCCTTCTGTCAATGTGTGAATCCCCAGGGTTTTTGCCATGCTGATCAGCGAAGCCAGCATATTTTTCCCCTTCGCGGACATTTTACGCAAAAAGAGCATATCAAACTTGATCACATCGAAGGGGTAATTTTGCAGCACATTCAGAGAAGAATAGCCGCTTCCGAAATCATCAAGCCAGACGAAAAAGCCGGCGTCCCTGAAACGGCTGAACGTCTTCTCGAAAGTCTCCGTATCTTCAAGCATGACGCTTTCCGTGATCTCCAGATTGATCGCCTCATGAGGAACCGAATACGCATCAAGCACGGAGCAAACCTGTTCAAACAGATCCTTCCTGGCAAAATCCAGCCTGGAGAGATTCACGGATACACGCGACAGCGGCGTCCCGCGGGTGCGGAGCTCATCATACAAGGCGCAGGCCTGGCGGATGATTTCCATATCCAGCTCAAATATGAGCCCGCTTTGTTCCAGCTGCGGAATAAAATCCGCGGGGGAAAGCATAGTCCCGTCCGGATCAAACCATCTGGCAAGCGCCTCCGCGCCCATGATCTGTTGCGTCAGAGATCTGAAAACAGGCTGAAACCAGGCCCGGATCATTCCATCTCCGAGCGCCTCATGAAAGCGATTCGCGAAATCAGCTTCCGACTTCCACTCCATGTCCGTCAGCCCTTTATCGTTTCATTTAATCCGGTTGTTCCTGCAAATAAATCATTCGGCACAGAAAGGACAGATTCCTGTATGTATTATAGAAATTTCACCCGGCTCTGTGGGAAAAGAGGGAGAAATACCCCCTGCCACGCGTGATACGTGACGCCTGACAGGGAGAGAGTCAATTCTCTCCCCCTGTGAAAGCCTCTCCGGGGGCTTACTTCCGGCATTCCCTGAACTGATCGTAAGAGGCAGGTCCTGCGTTCAATGCATTCATTTTCCGGCAGGTTTCTGTGCGGGCTTCTGTGTGGGTTTCTGCGCTATTTTTTTCTCTGCGGGCTTCTTCTGTGCCGGTTTCTTCTGGGCGGGTTTCTTCTGGGCCGGTTTCTGAACGGG
>Ga0265298_10003173_pt1 | contig 22038 bp, 22 predicted proteins | sample AusTroGonzalo_MG_3_FD_193486 | JGI IMG/M metagenome (GOLD analysis project Ga0265298, IMG submission 193486) | Bovine rumen microbial communities from tropical cattle in Woodstock, Queensland, Australia - Gonzalo_01 | ecosystem: Host-associated > Mammals > Digestive system > Stomach > Rumen ...
CAGTTCTTAGAACAGAGTGAGCAGTTCTTGCACTTATCGGCATCGAAATGCACCTTGAACCAGGAGAAACGGGCGAAAAACGACAAAATCGTACCAACGGGACACACCGTATTACAATAGGTACGTCCGCCTCGCCAAGCCAGCACGAAGAGCACCACCAGCGTGACGGCGGCAATAATCAGTACAGGCAATGACCGCATCCACGTATCGACCGTATAGAAGGCATAGCTATCATAGTGCTCCGCAGCCATCGCCAACAGGTTGTTACCTGCCTTCCAGACGGGCTGGAAGATCATCGTGGCGATACGGCCGTAGGCACTATATGGTGCCAGCAACTGGAACAACGATCCGATGCCAGCCAAAGCGGCAATGGCGAACACCACCAATACCGGATAACGCAGCCAGCGCACCTCCTTTGAATAGCTGTACCTGTGTTTCTTCCGACGGAATCGGGCTAAAATATCCTGAAACACACCCAACGGGCAGATGACAGAACAGTAGATACGTCCAAAGACGAGTGTCAGGGCAATGAGCGCCACGACGACAACCACATTGAGAGCCATCACGGCAGGCAGGAACTGAATCTTGCTCAGCCACGAGAGCCAGTGATGCAAAGTCCCCGTGAAATCGAGGAACAACAGGGTGATCAGCATAAAGGTCACCGCTGCAAGGATGGTTCTGATTCTACGTAACATAAGTCTATTTAAGTATTTGTTATCATTATCATTTATCATTTAGCGGGCGCACTATCAGGATGCTCACCTCATAAAGCAGCCAAATGGGCAAAGCCACCACGAAGAGTGTAAAGGCATCGGTTGTCGGGGTGATGATAGCCGCCACGATCAGGATGGCCACAATCGCATGGCGTCGCATCGACCGCATCATCTGCGCATTCACCAGGCCCATCCGCCCCAATATCCAACTCACCACCGGCAGTTCGAAGACGATGCCCATCACAAGGCTCATCGTCAGCAGTGTGTCCATATACGACTGCAGTGTCAGCATGTTTGCCACGTCAGGACTCACCTGATAGGTTCCGAGGAACCTTACCGTCAGCGGGAAGATCAGCAGGTAGTTGATGACCGTCCCCAGCATGAACATCAGATAGCCGCTTCCGCAGAGCAACGTGGCATATCGCCGTTCGTTGTCGTAGAGCGCTGGCGCGACGAAGCCAAAGAGCACATATATAATATAAGGTAAAGCCATCAGCACACCTGCATAGCAGGCTGTCCTCAGGTGAGTCATGAACTGTTCCGTCAATCCTGTGTTCATCAGCGAAATACAAAACGGTTCGACACCCAATAGACGGTAAGTGATAAAATCGCTCGACCTTGGAGCCAAAACGATGGCGAACAACTCATCTTTCAGGCAGAACGCCACTGCTGCGGCCACCGCCGTCACCAGGAGCGACCTGATAATCACCCCTCGCAGTTCGTCAAGGTGATCCCAGAAGGTCATGCCCCCATCACTCATCCTTCTTGTCTCCTGACTCCTTCGTCATATCCGTCACCTCATTCATTCCTTCCTTGAAGCTCTTCACGCCCTTACCAAGGCCTTTCATCAGTTCAGGAATCTTCTTGCCGCCGAAGAGCAGCAGGACAATCAATGCGATAACGAGTATCTCTTGCATGCCAAGTCCAAACAGTAATATTGATTCAAACATATCCATTATGTTTTAAGTTCATTCCGCAAAATTACGAAAATATTCCGTAACGACAACATTCTGTTAGAATAATTAACAAAATTAGTACGCAACATAAGGCAACAGTCGCTCAATCGCCTCAGGAGGGAAGTCTTTTGAAAGCCTCAACTCCTCCAATGAACGGATGGGGCCATGCAGCCGGCGATAGTCGGTAATGGCACGGGCCATATAAAAGTTGATATAGGGGTGGCGTTTCAGTTCATTGAGCGATAGACGATTGATATCGAGCTTAATGGGCGATGGTGCTTCGATAGTCAGGTATTTCTTGGAATCCAAAGGAAAATCCTCGATTTCATCGAGCTGATCCACACTGACATAGCCCCCTAAGCGCTGTCCGTACTCCATAATCTTCCTAGCAAAATAAGGTCCGATGCCAGGAACCATCTTCAGTTGTGTCGTATCGGCCATATTCAAGACTACATGTTCATCCTGGCGGATCTTAGGCTGATAACGGGCCTTGACGGAGTCGTGTTCCACATCAGCAAGCCTTCTCCCACGCCGATAGGCCGTATCACGATAGATGACTTTCGTACGAACATAAACCGTCCGTTCACGAATCTGGGGGACATCTCTACGATAGCGAACCTTGTCCGAATCACGCGACCTGTCCCCAAGATTCGCGGAATCGGCAGAAACGAGTCCATTTGTCTCATCGTTCTCCCCTCCTGTCAGGAAAATGATACCCAATGCCACAACAATAACAGCCAATAGCGTAAGAATCACCTTACGGTCAGACTTCTGCAAATAAAGAAACTCGCGAATCATATCACGCCGAACTGATGGAGGAAGATCAGAATGATGCAGACTGGAACCACAAAACGAACGGCAAACAACCACACATGGAAGAAAGACTCACGGAGCGAACCGCCGTTGGTAAACTCATCCTTCACCAACCGCCGGTCAGCAAACCATCCTATCAGAATGCTCGTCAGGAAGGCTCCTGCAGGCAACATATATTGAGCCGTGAGATAGTCGCAGTAGTTCATCAGCGGCAGGCCCAGTACCTGAATATCGGTATTGGCCCCCACTGAGAGTGAACAGAACACGGCAATCACGGCACAAACACCCGTCAAGATCCAAGCCGCACGTTGACGGGGCAGCTTCAGTTCCTCATGGAAAAAAGCCGTACCGATTTCATGCATGGAGATAGTCGATGTCAAGGCCGCAAAGACCAGCAGGGCATAGAACAAAATGGCAATAACGTAACCGACGGCAGGCATGGTAATGAACGCCTGTTGGAACACATTCGGCAGAGTGATGAAGATCAGCGACGGACCGCTGTCAGGCTGTACTCCTACAGAAAAAGCTGCAGGGAAGATCATCAGTCCCGCCAAAATGGCGATAGCAGAGTCCAACACGGCAATCTGCGTGGCAGAGCGCAACAGATGGGTGTCGCGTTTGAAATAAGAGGCATAGGTACAGAGACAGGCCGTACCCAGACTCAACGAGAAGAAGGCCTGACCCAAGGCCTCCAAGAACACACTACCAGTAACCTTCGAGAAGTCCGGTCGCAACAGGAAGTCAATACCCTTGGAAGCCCCAGGCAGCATGCACGATGCCACCACCAGGACGACCAACAGCAAAAGGAGCAACGGCATCAGTAGCTTCGATGCCCGTTCGATACCCTTCTCCACGCCCTGTGCTACCACAGCATGAGTAATCAGCACAAAGCCCACCGCCCACAGACAGGGCTTCACGGGATCGGAAGAGAAGGTCGTGAAATACTCGATGACATACGAGGCATCGCCATTCAACCGTCCCCCAAGAGAGGCAAACAGGTATTGCAGACACCAGCCCGCCACTACTGCATAGAAACCGAGGATGATTGTGGAAGTAAGAATACCTAAGTAACCTATCCACCGCCAGCCACGATGTCCCATGCTGCCATAGGCACGAGCTGCATTCGCCTGGGAATAGCGACCCACAATAAACTCACTAACCATGCCGGGAATGCCCAGTAGAAGCACACAGGCAAAGTAGATGAGGATAAAAGCGGCACCGCCGTTATGTCCCGTCATAAAAGGGAACCGCCACACATTGCCCAGTCCTACCGCCGAGCCTGCCGTGGCCAAAACAATCGCCAACTTACTCCCGAAATTTCCCCGTTCACTCATTTCACCTTTAACTCTTTTTCGACCTTTTCACCTTTTCACTTTAACAGCCCAAACTGATGCAGGAAAATGAATAAAATACAAATCGGACAGACATACTTCACAAGGAATAGGTAGAAGTGGAAGAGTCCCACATTACGGAGCGTTCCCCAGTTTGTGAACTCTTCACGTACCACCTTATGCGGTACAAACCAGCCGATAAAAATACACGTCAGGAAGCCGACGATCGGAAGAAACAGCTGACCCGTGGTGAAGTCGAAGAGGTCGAACACGGTCTTGCCAAAGAACAGCTTATCGCTCCACGGCCCCAGCGACAGGGAACAGATAGCTCCAAGCACCATGCACATCACCGACACGAGGAGCGCCGCCTGCTTACGACTGATCCGCATCTCCTCATGCAGGAACGCTGTCGACACCTCGTGCAGCGACATCAGTGAGGTCAGGGCTGCCATCGACAGGAGGGCATAGAACAGCACGGATATGCCATAGCCTACGAATGGGATGCCAGCGAAAGCCTGCTGGAACACGTTCGGCAGTGTGATGAAGATCAGCGACGGACCGCTATCTGGACTGACACCTACGGAGAAGGCGGCAGGGAAGATCACCAGTCCGGCCAACAATGCCACCAAGAAATCTATCAGACCTATCTGCGCAGCAGAGTTTACCAGCTTTGTCTGCCTGGAGAAATAGCTGGCATAGGTACAGATACAGCCCATGGCGATACTCATCGAATAGAACGACTGCCCCAAGGCACCTAAGAACACATCGCCCGTGATCTTCGAGAAGTCCGGCTTAAACAAGAACTCGATACCCTTCTCGGCATTGGGCAGCATGCACGAAGCCCCCACAATGATCAGCAACAGGATAAACAATGTGGGCATCATCAGTTTCGAAGCCCGTTCAATGCCGTCTCGCACGCCGTTCTCTATGATGAGAAATGTGGCCAGGAGGATAAGAACTGTCCAAAACACCGGTTTCACCGGATCCTGGGAGAACGTCGAGAAATAGGCACTTACATAAGTAGGATCCCCCTGAAGTTTACCAAACAGTGAAGCCCACATATACTCCAGGCACCAGCCGGACACCACGGCATAATAGCCAGAGATCAGGAAGCCTGTCAGCACGCCCATGTAACCGACGAGCGACCACATCGTACCACCCGCCAGCTTACTGTAGGCCCGTGCCGTATTAGCCTTGCCATAACGGCCGATGATAAACTCGCTGATCATGCAGGGGATGCCTAACAACAGGACACAGAAGACATAGATCATGATAAAAACGGCACCGCCGTTCTGCCCCGCCATATAGGGGAAGCGCCATATATTCCCAAGTCCTACAGCCGATCCTGCCGTGGCCAGGATAACTCCAAGTTTACTCCCGAAACTTGCCCTTTCCAGTTTCGCCATATTCACTTATTTCAATAATCTGTTGCAAAAGTACAACTTTTTTCTGACATAAGAACATAAGTACAAAAAAATATAGTACCTTTGCGCCGAAATTAAAGTTCAACGACAGATGTTTAATGTTCAATTTAAGAAGTACCCTGTTTCATGCGTCCTTATCGCAGCCATCTGGTACCTTTCCCTCTTCTTCCACGCCCCCAAGACGCCGCTCGACAATGTCCTCCTCATCGACAAATGGGTTCACCTCGTCATGTATGGTGGTACCTTTGGTGTGCTGTGGATAGAGTATATCCGTCAGCACGACCGCCCCGACTATAAGCGCCTGTTCGTATGGGCCTGGTTAGCACCCATCGTGATGAGCGGCGTCATCGAACTGTTACAGGAATACTGTACCAAGAATCGCAACGGCGACTGGCTCGACTTAACTGCCAACGCCCTCGGCGTGACTCTTGGAGCCGTGCTTGGGCTGATAGTATTAAAAATAAGAAAGGAGAAATGAGAATTACTTATTACTCATTCCCCAAAGCTTATATGGATTCTTCGACAAGTGACCGTTATAATAGCGACGGTCGCCTGTCACTTCTTTTCCGATGAAATCGGGCTTTTCGAACGGTTCGTCCTCTGACTGGAGCTCTACCTCAGCCATCACCAGACCCTCGTTATCACCATAGAACTCATCCACTTCGAAGATATGGCTTCCGCTCTTGACAAGATAGCGTGTCTTGTCTATCAGACCCGGTTCACAGAGCTTCATCAGTCCCTTTGCTTCTTCTAACGTGATCTCCTTCTCAAACTCAAAACGGCTGATTCCATCAGCATTTGAGGGACCCTTAATCGTGAGATATCCGCGGTCGCCACGGATACGTACCCTGACGGTACGGCCGTGACCACTGCAGATATATCCCTGACAGATGCGGCTGCTACTATAGGCCTGCCGCTTGTAGTCATCGTTCAGGACCAGGAACTTGCGTTCGATCTCAACAAGTCCGCTACTCATCAGCTGACGATGAAGATGGAATAGATTACGAAGATGATAGCCAGTACGACCAGCACGCCGAAGATCCACTCCAGCACTTTCTTGCCACTGTCTTCCTGTTTCTTCTGATAGGCGACCTTCTTCTGGGTCGACTTGGATGGTTTTGCGATTTGTGCCATTTCTATAAACTATAAACTTTAAACTATAAACTATTGATTAATTATCTTCATCGTTGACAGGGAACTCCATGAGATAGGCCTTGATAAAGCCATCGATCTTACCGTTCATGACGCTGTCGACATCACGGGTCTCGAAATTCGTCCGATGGTCCTTCACCCGCTTGTCATCGAAGACATATGAACGGATCTGACTGCCCCACTCTATTTTCTTCTTACCCGCCTCGATCTTCGCCTGAGCCTCTAAGCGCTTCTTCATCGCACGGTCGTAGAGCTGCGACTTCAGCAGCGTCATTGCACGTTCCTTATTTTTAGGCTGGTCACGCGTCTCTGTATTCTCAATCAGGATTTCTTCTTCCTCGCCCGTATCAGGATCAGTGTACCAATAGCGCAGACGGACACCCGACTCCACCTTGTTCACGTTCTGGCCACCTGCACCTGAGGAACGGAACGTGTCCCACGACAGCTTGGCGGGATCGACATACACCTCGATGGTATCGTCCACTAAGGGCGAGACGAACACCGATGCGAACGAAGTCATGCGCTTGCCCTGGGCATTGAACGGACTGACACGCACCAGACGGTGCACACCGTTCTCCGACTTCAGATAGCCGTAGGCATACTCGCCGCCTTCTATCTGCATCGTCACGCTCTTGATGCCAGCCTCATCACCGTCAAGCAGGTTCGAGACAGTCACCTTATAGCCGTGAGCCTCAGCCCAACGCATATACATTCGCATCAGCATTGAGGCCCAATCCTGTGCCTCCGTACCGCCGGCTCCTGAATTGATCTTCATCACCGCCTCCATCGGGTCCTCCTTCTGGCGGAGCATATTCTTCAGCTCCAGGTCCTCAATGGCCTTGATGGCGTTCTGGTAGGTCTCGTCGACCTCCTCCTCCGTCACCATCTCGTCCTTATAGAAGTCGAAGGCCAGCTGCAGCTCGTCGGCCAGCGTGCGTACCTCTTTATAATCATCAATCCAGCGCTTGATGCCCTTCACCTTCTTCATCTGTTCCTCGGCCCTGACACGGTCCTCCCAGAAGTCAGGCGCCTGGGTACGAAGATCTTCCTCCTCGTACTCCATCTGTTTCTTGTCAATCTCCAGATAACGGTGCAGTGCATCTGCCCGTTCTAACACATCTTTTAGTTGGTCTTGCGTAATCATGAGTGCAAAGGTACTATTTCTTAGACATCACTCGGCGTACATCGCTTCAATCTCCTTACGGTAGTTCTCGTTCAGCACGCGGCGCTTGATCTTGAGCGTGTTGGTGAGTTCACCCCGTTCCATCGAGAAATGATGGGGTAGCAGGGTAAACCGCTTAATCTGTTCGTAATGGGCCAGCTGCTGCTGGAGGGTGTCGATACGCTCCTTCATCATCTCGTTGATCAGCTTGTCAGCACAGAGCTGTTCGTGGTTCTCAAACTGGATATGGTGCTCACGGGCATACTCCTCAAGCAGCGGATAAACGGGGATGATAAGGGCCGAAACGAACTTGCGCTGATCGGCGATGATGGCAATCTGGTCGATATATTTATCTACGAGAAGCTTGGATTCAATCATCTGCGGGGCGATGTACTTGCCGTTGGAGGTCTTATAGAGATCCTTGATGCGCTCCTTGAGGAACAGCTCACCACCCTTCAGATAGCCCGAGTCACCGGTCTTGAAATAGCCGTCTTCGGTAAAGGCGTCCTTCGTCAGGTCATCGCGGTTGTAATAGCCGATGGTGATCGTCGGGCCTTTCAGCAGCACCTCGCCCTCATCGCTGATACGGATGCTGATGCCCTCGATGGGGATACCCACACCGCCGACGGTAAACGGTTCGCCCAAATGGTTACAGCTCACGGTGGCCAGACTCTCCGTCAGACCATAGCCCACCACCATATTGATACCGATGGAATGGACGAACTCTTCGACCTTGGGATTAACCGTGGCTCCTGCCGTTGGGAAGAAATGGGCATTCTCCAGTCCCAGTTCTTTCCGCACCAGAGAGAAAACGGTCTTGTTGAGCATCTCATACTCCAAGTGCAACGCCAACGGCGGGCGCTTGCCTTTGGACAGATAGTCGATGTTATGTTTCTTGCCGACATTCAGGGCATACTGGAAAAGCTTGCGCTTCGGAGCACTGGCCGTCTCGATCTTCTCCAGCACACCCATGTAGACTTTCTCCCAGAAACGGGGTACGCTGGACATGCACGTCGGATGGGTCTCCTTCATCGACTGCTGTACCTCTAAGGGATAGGTGTTCACGATCAGCGTGGCTCCCTCCGTCAGACAGAGAATCTTCCAGCCCTTTTCAAAGATATGGGTAAACGGCAGGAAATTCAGCACGCGGTCGTTCTCTCCCACCGGCACGCATTTATTATTCGCCTCCATCGCGGCATGATACTGGCCACAGGTAAGGATGACGCCCTTCGAGTCGCCCGTCGTTCCGCTTGTATATAATATGTTCGCGATATCGTCCATCGAGGCAGCTGCCGTCAGGGCATCCACCTCCGTCTGGCGCGGCAGGTTCTCACCCAACTTCAGGAAGTCGTCGAAATACATGGCGTTGGCATCCTGTTCGGCAATACGCACACCGCGGTCGAAGATGATGATGCGCTCCAAAGTCTTGCAGGTGAGGAACACCCGGCGGGCCTTGTCGTACTGTTCCTGCTCGCCGACAAAGAGGAAACGCACCTTCGCGTCGCTCACCATGAACTGGATCTGCTGCTCAGAGCTGGTAGCGTAGAAGGGGATGGTAACGGCGCGGATGCCCCATGCGCCGAAGTCACAGAACAGATACTGGATGGAGTTCTGCGAAAAGACGCCTACGTTCTCCTGTACCTTCACACCAAGGTTCAGCAGGGCATTCGACACAATCTTCACCGTCTGAGAGAACTGATTCCAGGAATACGACTTCCATTCCTTGCCGCCGAAATCCTTGTAGATCAGCACCTCGCGGTCTCCATACTTCTTCGCCTGATCGTGAATCAGACGGGCCAAATGAGTGTTTGTCTGCATAGTCGCTTTCTATAAATCCGCTGCAAAGGTACTACTTTTTTTAGACATATGAACAAATAATAGACATATTAACATACGAACATAATAAAAATGTCTCTTCGTATGTTAATATGTCTTTAAAATGGTACTATTTCTAAGAATTTGTTTATCTTTGCACTCAGAATAATAAAAACAATATCGGTATGGAGATAACGGACTTCAGTCAGAGCAACTCTATCATGAACCTCTACATGTCTGAGCTTCGCGACAAGAACTATCAGAAAAACCGGTTTTTGTTCCGGCATAACATCAAGCGCATCGGCGAGTTGATGGCTTACGAGTTGTCGAAGACTCTGGAATACAAGTCCAAGACCATCACCACGCCTCTGGGCACGATAGACATCCCGCTGCCAAAGGACGACATGGTCATCGCCACCGTGCTCCGAGCCGGTCTGCCGTTCCACGAGGGGTTCCTCGAAGTGTTCGACAAGGCCGACAACGGTTTCGTATCCGCCTTCCGTATGTATATCAACCGTGAGCATACCGAGGTGGGTATCCATACCGAATATATCGCCACGCAAAGCGTGAAGAACAAGACGCTGCTGATCGTTGATCCGATGCTGGCAACAGGCGGATCGCTGGCAGCCGCCATCGACTCTCTGTTAGAGACGGGCAAGCCCAAGAAGATCCATCTCTGCTGTGTCATCGCCGCACCAGAAGGTATCGAGGTTGTCAAGGAGGCCCTGCCCGAGAACAGCCATATCTGGTGCGCCGCCATCGATCAGGGCATGAACGAGCAGAAGTACATCGTGCCTGGCTTCGGCGACTGCGGCGACCTCTGCTACGGTGAGAAGTTACAATCGTTCCGAAAAATAGTTGATAAACGATAACTATGTCTCAAACCGACGATAACAACAATGGTCTTAGGACCCTCCGTCTGCCCAACGACGTTCAGGAGGTGCCACAACTGGCTGCCTTCATCGAAGAGGTCTGTGAGTCGAATGGCGTCGATATGATGACCACGATGCAGATGAACCTCGCCTTAGAGGAGGCCGTCGTCAACGTGATGAGCTATGCTTATCCCGAAGGCACGAAAGGCTATGTAGATATTTCCGTCCAGTCGGACAGCTGCGGTCTGACGTTCGTCATCAGCGACAGCGGCAAGCCATTTGACCCGACAACCAGGGGGGAGGTCGATACGACCCTTTCTGCCGAAGAGCGTTCCATCGGCGGTCTGGGCATCCATCTTGTCAGACAACTGATGGACGACATCAAGTACGAATATAAAGACGGACACAATGTCCTGACACTGAAGAAGAAATTGAAAAAATAAAAGACATTATCATTAATAACTAAATAGTAAAATAAAATGAAGACATCATTTGAGGAAAAAGACGGCAAGTACATCATGCACTTTGAAGGCCGCCTCGACACAGCATCCTCCGTTCAGACAGAACAGGAGATGAAGGTACTCCACGACTGCGAAGGTCACGATATCATTCTCGACTGCGAGAAACTCGACTACATTTCTTCGAGCGGCCTGCGCCTGTTCCTGACACTGCTCAAAGTTGCCAAGTCGAAGGGCAGCAAGGTATGCGTCGCCAGCATGAACGACAATCTCCGCCAGGTGTTTGCCATGACAGGCTTCACCCACCTCTTCGAGTTCGTATGACCGCTCTGGGCCCCCATACCGAGGAACTGTTAGACGCGTATCGCAACGAGTTGCCGCAGTTGGAGCAACTGGCAGAGCAGGCCTCAGACCTGCTCCAGGCGGCTTTGCGCGAGCAGAACATCCAGTTGAACACCTTCGAGCGCCGCATAAAGACGGAAGAGTCGCTGGCAGGAAAACTGGAGAAGAAAGGGTATAAGTACAAGACGCTCAACGATGTCACCGATGTCGTGGGCATCCGCGTGGTCACCTATTATACCGATGACGTGGACAAGGTGGCCGTCATCGCCAAGAACATCTTCGACATCGACTGGAAGAACTCCGTCGACAAGCGGAAGCATCAGCTGAACAGTTTCGGCTACCTCTCACTCCACTACATCTGTTATCTGAAGAAAGGCCCTTTGCGCAATATTCCCTTCGAGATACAGATGCGGACGGCCCTGCAGCATGTATGGTCGGCCATCGAGCACGACATCGGCTACAAGGGTGCCGTCAAGCTGCCACCAGAGTTCGTCAGGCAGTTCAGCCGTCTGGCCGGAATGCTCGAGATGGCCGACGATGAGTTCAGCCGTCTGCGGACTACCATGACCGAATACCGTCGGCAGGTGCAGTCATTGGTCAAGTCGGGACATTTCAACGAGGTGTCGCTCTCTACCGAGTCCTTCCGCCAGTACCTGGAGCTGAAGCCTTTCGAACGCCTGAACCAGCGCATTGCTGCCGTCAACCAGGCCGAGATCTTCCCAGCCCCGATGATGCAGTTCCTGCCTATCCTCGAGGAATTCCGCTTTACGAACCTCGGCGACGTGCAGCAGTTCCTGGAAGAGGACAGTGATGATGCCTACCAGCTGGCCCTCTCCCAGCTCGCCATCACCGACCTCGACATCCTCTCTGAGAGCGTTGGCCTGCAGAACCTCTGCCTGGTCCACGTACTCAAACAGGGCGGCGGACTCTATGGCATCAAGGCCGTCTACGATGTCATCAACGGTGAACAGGATTCCAATGCCGCACTGGCGGAAAACATACTCCGTCAGGCGCAGCAACTGCCGTTCATGCACAAACTATAGATTTCTTAAAAACAACGAATTACACGAATTTCACGAATTCAATTGCGGCGGTAGCCCATTCGTGTAATTCGTGTAATTCGTTGTCTATTATATTAAATAAGGTGTAGCGTGCCCATCAGGTAGACGAGGGCGAAACCAAGGACCATCGAGATGGCACCCATGATGATTCCCATCTTGGCCATCTCGTTCTGCTTCACATGGCCTGTAGCGAAGGCCAGGGCATTCGGTGGCGTAGAGATAGGCAGGATCATGGCACTCGAAGCGGCAATGGCAACACCGATGAGGACGGTGGGCGTGCCTCCAATAGGATTGAGTTTGTCGCCCATAGCACCGCAGACGATGGCGAGAATAGGCATCAGCAGGGCTGCCGTAGCGGAGTTCGAGATGAAGTTTGACAGCAGGTAGCAGATGGCTCCACCGAGCAGTAGGATGAGCAACGGCGAGAACTCACCGAAGGGGATACTCTCCACGGCGTTGGCAGCCAAGCCGGAACCGTTAAGACCATAGCCGAGGGCGAAACCGCCGGCCACCATCCAGATGACGCTCCAGTTGATCTGCTCCAAGTCGCGTTTATTGATGACACCCGTCAGGGCGAACACGGCAAACGGAATCATGGCCACAGTGTAGGAGTTGATGCCTGTAACACTGTCGAGCAGCCAGAGGGCTACTGTGATAAAGAACGTGACAATGACCACATTGGCATGGAAACCTTTCTGCATGCCGCCCTCAATATTCAGTTCGATGCGTTTTTGGGTGAAGGGGAACATGCTGAGCAGGATGCGCCAGCTGATGAACAGCAGCACGACGACCAGCGGGAACATGAACATCATCCACTGACCGAAGCCCAGTCCGAGGTTCAGGCCCTCAGGATCGTTGAGGTATTTCAGGGCAATCGTGTTCGGCGGCGTGCCGATGGGCGTACCCATACCACCGAGGTTGGCTGCCACGGGGATCGACATCGCCAGCGCGATGCGGCCCTTACCCTCTGGTGGCAACTGACGGAACACCGGTGTGAGGAAGGTCAGCATCATGGCTGCCGTAGCCGTATTAGACACAAACATCGAGAAGAGTCCCGTAATCAGCAGGAAGCCCAGGAGCACCATCTCACTCTTCGTGCCGAAAGGCTTCAGCAGCACCTTCGCCAACTGGGCATCGAGTCCCGTCTTCGTGGCGGCAATCGCCAATACAAAGCCACCGATGAACAGCATGATCACAGGATCGGCAAACGTTGCCATCACCCCTTTGTAGGAGAGCAGTTTGCCTACCTCCGCCTCATTCACCATCGGCAGGATGCCGCTGTCGGTACAGAAGAGGAGCATCAGCACGATGATAGCCACCGACGTAGCCCACGACGACACGATCTCAAGGACCCACATCAGCGTGGCAAAGGCGAAGATGGCAATGATGCGCTGCTGGATGACCGTCAGGTTCTGAATGCCGTACCACTCGGCAGGCATGTTCCAGAGCAGGAGAGTGACTAATGCCACAAGGGCAATCTTGATGACACGCTTAGAGCTGTCTTCCGGATGATACTTCCGCTGATGGCGCACCTTGTGGTATGCATCAACGAGATGGAAGCCTTCGTAAATATGAAACATCTATTCTACAATTTAAAGATTTACAATAATAATGAATGGCAATCAATTTTGCGGCTGCAAAGTTACGAAGAATTCTTCACTTTTCCACCCTTCACGCTTCACTATTTCCCGAATAATGAGTGTATAAATACACGTTTTAAGTCTGCCCGCTGTGGCAGCGAGACCGATTGACAAGTAGACATAGCAAAAGAAACGCTCATCATCAATTGTGAAGGCCCTGCAGGTGCTTTAGGCTTGATCACATCCTGCTTGAACTCGGGATGTGTCTCTGCGATGCCCTTCTGGATGAACGGCAGCATGGGCATGTCGTGAGGGACGATCTCAAAGGAGAACTTGTCGGGCTGAATGCAGTCGGCCACTTCCTCAAGATTATACGCGTTACCCTCGATATGACCTCACTATGATGTGTGTTCGTGTGAAATGAAATGTTTTATTCTACGCGGGTCATGCTGAATTGGGAGGTGTAGGTGGAGCCATCGGCATTCTCGCGGAGGGCTGTCCAATTCATCTTGCCATCCTTGATGGATGCAATCTCCCAGCTTTCACGCTTCTCCGTGTCGTCGCCCACATTCTTCCAGCGCGTACAGAGCAGAGTGCCGTCGACGAAATATTCTGCCATCGTGTTCACATCGGCAACCCACTCACCACTTTCGTCCAGACGATAATAGGCGAAGGTGCCGTCGGCCTTGTATTCCCAACGATGCATCTGGTCGTCACTATAGGCATCCTGTTCGCTGGCGAGACGGCCTTCCCAGGTACCAATGATGTCTTCGCTGTAGTCGTGAGTCACGCGTACTTTGCGCTCCCTCAGGTTCTTCGTTATTCTGTGAGACTGTCCATCGACAAATGTCTCGTTGTTGGTAATGAGCTGAATCTCGTCGTCAGTAATGGAAATGATGTTGAGCTGCTGCAAGAATTTGATGTTGTCGTCAGGCAGTGTCACCGACTGTGCCAATATGGTGCCGTTGACATTGTAAAATCCTTCGCAGTGGTTCACCCACACGTTCAGGTCGCTGATGGCTGTGATAGACAGGCTGTAATCGAACTTCGTATCAGACACGTAAGTCAGCACCTGCTTGGAGTTTGTCACCACAGGCTGACCGTTGACCTCGGCCATCATCCATTTGCCTTTGATCTTCTCGGCGAGGTTGTCAATATGGTTGCTTTTCTTTTCAAGCTCGGCCATCAGTTCGACGTCAGCCTTCGTAAGGGCATGATAGGTCGTGGCCACCTCTTCCTCATTTTCTTCCTTTACCAGCGTGAGTGTGTTGCCGACAACTTCCCACTGGTAAAATACCGACTGGCTATAATCGTTAATGTAGTGAATCTCTAACACCTGCTCGTCTTCGTCTTCATCTTCATCACTCTCATTATAATACTGGGTGAATTCGGTGCGAATACACTCATCACCATTCACGGAATAGCTGATGGTCTTTAAGCCGCTGTCCTCGGTGAAATCGAGCATGACGTAGTTGTATTGCCCGTTCTCTTCTTGAACGCCAAACCACTTGCCCGTGTAGTCATCGCCCTCCAACGAGAGATCGTAAACGGCAAGTAGTTCCTTTTCGGCCTTGGAGGGGCGATGAAGGATCAGCGCCATATCAGCGTTCTCCTGGAGGATCAGCTGCTCCTTGTCAAAGCCGTATGTGATGACAGAGGGGTTGTCATAGATGTTCTCAACCGTGATGGAATGGGCAGACTCGTCGACGGTGTAGATGCCATGACGGTGCATGCGTTCCCAATACTTGAGAGGGGATGTCTTGCTGCCGATATAAACATCTTGAGTCACGACGCCGTCTTCGTCAAAGGAGAACAGTACGTACTCGATTTCGTCTTCATCGCTATCCTCGTCGTAGTCATGACGATTGACGGTGGCGAACCATTCACCCGTCAGCGTCTCGGTAATGACCGGATCAGGTGTAGGGATCACGGGGTTATCGACTTCGGTAGTACATGAGGTCATCAGGGCCAGTAAACTTGCAAGGGCTAAAAGGAGTGCCCGGTTTCTTGATTGAAATTTTTTCATATTGTCAGTAATTAATTGTTTAGTCTGTATATTTCCATTTTCTGCTGCAAAGATACAATTTTTTTCCTACGGATGATACGGATTATACAGATTTTTTTTGCTTGACCATAACAAAAGACATTTTTTTATTGTTTACTAACTGCGTGCAAAAATAGTCATTTATTCTGAAAGTTCCAAGAAAATCGCCAAGATTTCATCTTTTCCTGTTATGGTGCCTATACGAAATTTGCGACAGAAACGGCTTTCCTTGCCATAACTATCGCAAATCGATGATTATTCCGCATCCGTTCACTAACAATTCAGGTGTATTTTATAGCAAAATGTCTCATCCCCTGTAAATCATCACTAAAAGGCCGTATGTTGGCAGACAAATTGAGCGCCATCAAAGATAAGAGGGTGTGTCAATGTGAACACACCCTCCCGTTTCTTTCAATATTGTTTTTTTGTTATTTAATAGTCCATGAACCGTCTTTTATAACCAGGAGTTTTGAATAGACTTCCTTGTTGGATTCATCAACCAGATAGAACTTAAGAGTATAATTGACGTATTCACCGTTTTCATTAGCAACAGGAATACTCGTTTTATTCTCCTCCATTGCTATATCGAGGGCTTGTTTTGCCTGGGATTCTGTACATCTCATTGTCTGGGAATAGTTAGGTAAAATGGAAGCCATGGCAGTAGCACTGGCTTCATCCAGATTACCGGTATCATGCAAAGCAACCTTTAAGGTATAATTCTGAACGGTTTCGGGATCATCATCACTACCGCAAGACTGAACACACAGACCCATGAATGCCACCAGCATCATGAGCATCATCACTTGAATTTTTTTCATTGTTTTAATTGTCTAAAATTGTTTAACTTGGGTGCAAAGGTAATGATTTCCTCAGATTCTACCAAATTATACATTAAAAAAGTGACTGAAAATACCAAATTATTACTACCGCCCGAATTATTACTACCCTACTTTAGCGGCCACAAGTAAATGGGACCCGCCTTGCGAGCCCCATCTTCATCAGTTCACGTCGTTGCCGCCGCCGTTGCTGCCTCCGCCGCCGCTGTTGTCGCCACCAGAGGTACCGCCTCCGTTGTCACCGCCAGTGGTGCCGCCGTTCTGGGTGCCGCCGTTCTGGGTGCCGCTGTTGCCCTGAGTGTTGCCACTCTTTGCAGCTGCGATCTCAGCCTTAGTCTTGTCAGTCCAGGCGAATTTCACGTCCTTCTTCAGCTCATCGCGGGTAAAGTCGCCCGTGCTCTGAGCCAGCAGCTTCACGACCTTCACGGCAGGACCGGTCTTGTCGCCAGGCTTCAGCGTGCCCATCGTGGCTGTCACGGTCTTGTCCGTTTCCGGATCGTACAGCACGTCAAGGCCATTACCCTCGACAGAGGCCTTGAAGATGGCCAGGTTGTTGATCTTCACTGTGTTACCATTGAGCACCTGCTCGCGGATACACTTCACAAAATCGATCAGGATACCGGTGATGGTTCCCTCACTGAAGGCGGTGTTGTGCCCCGCCATGTGACGGGCCATGTCCTGCACGGTCAGCGTCTCCTTGTAATCGACGCGTGCGTAGGTCTTGCCCGCCAGCTCGGACTCCGAAGACTCCGAGACTTTTGAAAGATACAATTCTAACATATCTGTAAGTGTTTTTTGTGGTGTTAGAATACCAAGTGAACCAACTACATCGGGTGGTCCTTCCCGCCTTAATTTCTATGGTGCAAAGTTACAAAAAATATCCGAAACTACCAAACATTTTTGCAATTTTTTTCAAAAAAATAAATAATTCAAAACCCTGCCTTATTGCGCAATAACCCAAGGTTATTTGGCGATAACCTTGGGTTATTGATATCACAGTCTCTTTGTCGAAGGGCACTCTGACTTGTTACCAATCAATACTTTTATTATATGCATCAGGTTCGTAAAATTCTCTATACTGACGCCAATGCTTATCCGCGCAATGTGCATGCATGCACTTAAAACCAAGCGCTCCATTTGGATATACGAACACTGCACTATCGTTCTTGCTACTACTGCTGTGAAGATGTGCCCAAGGACATGTCACGGCATATTGGATGCCTCCCTGTCTTTCTCGTACATTGTAGGAAATATTATGTTTCTTGAAGAATTCCTGAATATTAAAACCTCCATGGTAAATTGTGACATACTTCCTTTCGTACAATTTTACAGGCTCTATAATCTTTGTATAAACCTGAGCAGCAGTATTCCAATACGGTTGCGGGTCGTAGGACACGAACCTCTTGGAAGCTATATTACTTGGGGACCGATCGAGGTGTATACCATGAAGAATGGTAGGCTCTGTATCCTGATCTTGCATAATGGTAAATGTGTTATTCGCAAAATCTCGGAAAATCGCTTCAAAATGCTCCTTGTGTTTAGTTGCATCCGCAACGGGTATCATACCCCAAACCCCAAGTCCGGTAACTGAAAGACCAGCGTATGCTACGTAAGGGCTTTTGCTGACTGCTGCCTTGACTGCCTCCCAGTCGTAAAGGGCAGGATTGTCCTGGGCATCGATGTCAAAGGGAATGACTCCGTTTCGTTCTACGATGTTCGTTCCGCTGATTCCGTCCACAGCTACACCTGAAATTATTCCCGCAGGGAGTTCCTTCTTCTTAACGCCAATAACAAGTTTGTTTCGCAGTTTCTCTTCAAGATTCGGACACAGCGCTCTTATGGACTCTATCTTGTCTACGTATTGGTACTGCCGTTTGGGATTGACAAAGTCACCTATAGTCGCTGTCTTGATATTGTTGCCGTTTTGCTCGTCAGCCGTGAGCATAACATTACTAATGATGGTCATCGGCCGATCGAAAATGTTCACAAATTCTCTTTCCATATTTTTTAATGTTTAAGTGTCCGCCCGCCCTGATATAGATAAGCGGGCTGGACACTATTTATAATTATCTTTATATCAATATGTGTCTATGTATCTTTAATTCTATAGTAGGATTCAGAACACATAAACACTAATCATCAGAGAGTTCCAGTTCCTGCTCCTGAGACTCAGGAACGCTAATCATAAACCAGATAGAGTGGTTTCCTTCTCGTCGACTATTGAGAATACCCAGTTCTTTACACTTCTTCAAAGCCTTGTTAGCAGGCGATTTGCTCGTCCAACGCTTCACATTCATCAGCCATGAGACGAGTGTCGCGTTGTTGCAAGGAAGGGGAGCGGCATTCATGAGATTACGCAGTTCCAGCTCTTCAGCATCCTCCTTGGTGAGCTCTGCTATAAGACTTGTGTCCAGAGGTTGCCACCAGCCAATCTTGTCGCCCAGGGGACAGAAAATCTTAAAGAACAACTTGGGTGCGGTTTCTCCACGACCTTCGTGCTCGACTGTGAACAGACCACGCTCTTTGTCCTTCTTTAAAAGGAAGCAATCCGTGAACTTCTTATTGGCGACGGTGCCAGCCCATCCACCAAGTTTCGAACTACCAAAGTTCAAATGAAGCATGCCTTCCACAGCACAGTCGTACTGGCAGGCCATAGCGTCCATCCAAGCCAGGATTTCCTTCGAATATTGCTCGTCGTTGATACTGGGAATGAGGTCGGCTATGCCGTCAACGATAACCAGCTGAGGCTTAAACTTCTGTATGGCCAGCTCAATCATGTTCATCCTGTCAGTCTCATCTATATCCTTCAACGAAATACACCTGATGCCGTGCTCGTTCCAAGCCTCGTCGTAGCAGTAGCCCGCAGTCTTCATAACCCTTCGGAGAGTCCGTCGACAGTCACGCCAAGGCTGCTCGGTGTCTACATATAGAATATCCTTCACGTCATCAGTATTACGAATAGCTCCGTTGAGCACTTGCTTATCTGTTGAAATGCACGCCGCCATCTGTAGACCAGCAAACTGAGTTTTACCACTCTTCTTCTGGGCACCGATAATAGTAACTGCCTTCTTTGACACGACTTCAACACCGTTGATAGTGAACAATGATGGCGGTTCTTGCTCGTCTGGCACGTTCAGAACCTCAACCTGAGGTATCTGCTCTTGCAAATCCTTGATTTTTAGTTCATCAATCATATTTTTGCTGAATAATATGTTATCCTTAATACAATTCGTAAAGGACTGCGCTGAGTATACTGCCCACCGCAGTCCATAATGAGAGTTAGAAAAGTGATTCGAGTTTATAACCATGTTCACGAGCGTAGTCATAAATCTCGCTATACAGCTGTAGCAGCTGTTCGTCCACATGCTGAATGCCAGTCAGAAAACGTCCTCCTCCTGATAAGAAGGCTATCAGATTATCCGTCATCAGACGGGCCATACCCTTACTGTAACCTCTCAGAGCGTCAACCATCTTATAATATAATAAGGGAGGCACCCAGTCGGGCATAACCTCAACCAACGCTATACTACAATGTGGGTTCGGAACGAAGTTCTTGCTCTGGTCGTTCATCACTATTCTTAACTCTCTCGTCTGTTTGCTGCTTGCGGCAGCGGTCTTCTTGTTCATAATCTTCTAAATTTATAAGATTATATTTTAGCGCCAGTCCACGAAAGCAGTCGCTCCTGGCTTCGCACTCTCAACAGGTTACTGCTTATACCCTATTTCGAGTTTGACGCTGCAAAGTTAAAATAGTTTTTTTAGAACAAAAGCTAAAAAAAACGGAATAAAATTGGCTCTGATTTTATTCCGTTTTAAAACTATTTATTCCGGTTTTAGTCTTATTTTTTTTGTTGTTTTTCTGATATTTTTCTTTCAATTTCTGCTCTTATTTCCGTTATTACTTCATCGGAGAAATTCGAACTATTCTTCATGGCTGTGTTAAAAGATGTACTTTTTACACTATCGAATTTATCGACTACACTCCGATTTGTCGGAATGTCTATCCAATATCCAATGCAAGCATGAATTATCCTGGCGGCAGCAATGCCAGACTTTCCATCAAGCATTTCTTCTAATATGCTTAGAAAACACTGTGGAGCATCTCTTTTTATAAATTCCTCAAATGCTTTTGCCTTAGGGCGTCCAAGCTTAGTTTTCCCTTTATTCTCAACTATGCTTGTTTCTTTTCCTCCTGATATACAGTTCTCATCATCTTCTTCTCTTAATACTTCGTCAATAAATAAAGGTCGTAAAAAACCACTTTTGGGGGAATTATCTTTCAGGTCATATAACTCCATAAAGCTTTCTACACTATTTCTCAAATACCCGCACTTTTCAACCACGGTTTCAAATATTTCGAGAGCATCTTCAAGAAGTTCCCTGTCTGATGTTAGGTTTTCTTGAATAAACTTCCTCATACTCATAGTATCATAATTCGGAATAACAATACTATTCAGCAGTTTTTTGAAATCGTCAAAATACGTTTGAAGTGGAGAGTTGTTCACTTCCTTGACAAGTTCATCCTCATTCACGTCGCAATACGAATCATACCTTTTTTTCGTTTGTTGATAGAAATAACCATTGTGGTCATAGAACTCTTTAGATTGTATTACATTGCAGAAGTATTGCGTATCTTCTACGAATTTTTGTGTCTTTTCGAACAAAGAATGCTGGTATTCCTTTTTTCCTGAAATAGCCTTCAACTTTGCATTCTCAGTTTTTAATCGTTCAATTTCACTCGCCTCTTTTTTCTCTTCAATTCCAAGTTCTTTTAGATATACATATCCCTCGTCAAGAATACGTATTCCCTCAAAACCACCATATATACGTGCTAATTGTACACAGTGTTTTTCTTCAAGCCTATAACAAGCTGCTTTGTATTCATGTTCCTCCATACCATCGGGAATCATTTCATCTTTGTTTTCAATTAAATGTCTGAGAACACGTAGTTCTGCCTCCTTTCTAATATCCATATTTTCTTGTCTTTAGTTAAAAATAAAATAATGATCCAAGTTGCCCGCAAAGATACGAAAAAAGCTTGTAAAGAACAACGGATTTTGGAGAATTAACGCAATTCGGCCTAAAATAAAAGCTAAACGGGGAAGAAGAAGGGATTGAGGAAATCGCTGGTGACGTGTAAAGAGGTGCCCAAAGTGGCCAGGATAAGGAAGAAACCCATTTGCAAGATGGACGTGAGCATCTGCGCGCCCTCAAACTCCTTGCTGACTGCCAGTGTCGAGAGCATCACCATGAGCACACAATATATTCACCTGGATCCATATATGCGAATCCAATGCTTGTGGTCACGTGCACATGGCTGTCGATGATGCCGGGCATGATAAACTTGCCTCCGTGTCAGAAGTGAAGATTCTTACGCTTTTAATAATCTGATCTGCTTTCATATTGTTTGTTATCTTAATAGAGTCCACTTTCAAACATCTGTTTGACGGCTTTGTCTCGAAGATCTTTGAAGCGGATG
>Ga0265298_10003175_pt1 | contig 22034 bp, 19 predicted proteins | sample AusTroGonzalo_MG_3_FD_193486 | JGI IMG/M metagenome (GOLD analysis project Ga0265298, IMG submission 193486) | Bovine rumen microbial communities from tropical cattle in Woodstock, Queensland, Australia - Gonzalo_01 | ecosystem: Host-associated > Mammals > Digestive system > Stomach > Rumen ...
CGTCGCCCGTAGCATGGTCTGGTAGCCGTTGGGCAGACGACGGATGAAGTCATCGGCACCTACTAGGATGGCAGCCTTGCGGCACTCTTCGTCCGTGGCGTCCAGTCGTCCGTAGCGTATGTTATCCAGCACGGTGCCTGTAAAGAGGTGTGTCTCCTGCAGCACGATGCTCATGCTCTTGCGCAGGGAGGCCTTCTGTATGTCGCGGATGGGGATGCCGTCGTAGAGAATCTTACCGCCCTGTATCTCGTAGAAGCGGTTGATGAGGTTGATGATGGTTGTCTTGCCGGCTCCCGTGCCACCCACGAAGGCTATCTTCTGACCAGGGTTCGAGTCGATATTGATGTCGAAGAGTACCTGCTTCTCCGTCGTGTAGCCGAAATTCACGCCCTTGAAATCGACATCGCCTTTGGCATGTGTGATGACCTGCTTACCTTGGTCTTCCTCGGGTTCTGCATCCATGAGGGCGAAGACACGCTCGGCACCCACCGAGGCATTCAGTACGCTGTTGATTTGCTGACTGACCTGCGTGATGGGCTGTGTGAAGCTCTTGTTCAGTTGCAGGAAGGCCACGATGGTTCCCAAGGTGAGTGAGAAGTGAAGCGTGAAGAATGGGGCATCAGAGAGGACGATGGTGGCACCAGCGACGGCAATGAGCACATAGCCCAGGTTTCCGAGGTTGCCGTTGATGGGCATCACGATGTTGGCAATCTTGTTGGCATTATAGGCCGACGAACGCAACTGCTCGTTGATGACCTCGAAATCGTTGATGGCTTGTTGCTCGTGACAGAAGACCTTCACCACCTTCTGGCCAGTCATCATCTCCTCGATGAAGCCGTTGACACGCGCCAGACTCTCCTGCTGGGTGCGGAAATACCTGCGTGAACGCTTGCCCAGCCAGCTCGTCATCAGCATCATAATCACGGCCATCAGTATGCTGACCAATGTCAGGGGAATGCTGAGCACCACCATGGACGTGAATGTGGCCACGATGCTGATGAGCGAGGAGAATACCTGTGCCATAGCCGTCGATATCATCTGGCGCAGGGAATCGACATCGTTCGTATAGACCGACATCATGTCACCGTGGGAACGCTGGTCAAAATAGCTCAACGGCAAGCGCTCCATACGTTCGAAGATGGATTTGCGCAGGCGTAGCATGGTGCCTTGCGAGATATTGATCATTAGTCGGTTATAGCCGTAGGAACAGATGGTGCCCAGCAAGAGGATGGCTCCGAGTTTGAAGAGCGTCTGTGCCAGTGATGCGTATTCCGGATTTTCCATCTCGGTCAGCGGGACGATGTAGTCGTCTATTAAGGTCCGTGTGAAGAGCGAGGAAACCAGTGACGTGAGGCTGCTGACCAGAATGCATAGCAAGACGATGAGCAGCTGCCACTTGAAGTGCTGCCAGACAAAGGCCGTCATGCGCAGCAGCGTTTGTCGCTGTTCCTTGCTGGCATGTTGGAAGCCAGCCTGTGCCCGCTGATGCTGTGGACCAAACTGCGGCTGTCTCATGCCTCACCTCCTTTCTTGTCGAAGTCGCCCTGGCTTTCGCTTTGTATGGCGTTGATCTCCTGATAGAGCGGGTTCGTCTGCAACAGCTGTTCGTGGGTGCCGAATCCTGTGACGACACCGTTGTCCATCACCAGGATACGGTCACAGTCCTTGACGCTGAGTATGCGTTGGGCGATGATGAGCTGTGTCATCTCCGGCAGTTGTGTCTTGAGCGCCTCCCGGATTTTGGCATCCGTCGCCGTGTCGCAGGCCGATGTGGAGTCGTCGAGCACCAGTATCTTAGGTTTCTTCAGTAGTGCACGGGCAATGCAGAGACGTTGCTTCTGACCACCACTGACGTTGGTTCCACCCTGTTCAATATGAGTGTCGTAGCCGTCGGTCATCTGACTGATGAACTCTTCTGCCTGAGCCAGTTGACAGGCATGGCGGCATTCGTCCAAGGTGGCGTCTGACTTACCCCAGCGCAGGTTGTCGAGAATGGTTCCGCTGAAAAGGATATTGTTCTGCAGGACGACCGACACAGCCTCGCGTAGGGTGGTGAGGTCGTAGTCCTTCACATTGCGTCCTCCCACCAGCACCTCGCCTCGGGTCGCATCATAGAGTCGGCTGACCAGGTTGACCAAGGTGGATTTCCCGCTACCCGTACCACCGATGATGCCGATGGTCTCGCCACTCTTGATGTCGAACGTGATGTTGTAGAGGGCGGAGCGCTTGGAACGATGGCCCTGGAACTCCTCATCCTGTGCCTGTTGTCCACGATGATAGTCAAAACGGACACCACGGAACTCAATACTGCCGTCTGTTACCTCAGTTACTGCCTGCTCGGGTGAGACGATGTCGGCCTGCTCCTCGATGACCTCTGTCACGCGCTTGGCCGAGGCGGCACTCTGTGTCAGCATGACGAAAATCATAGACAGCATCATCAGCGACATCAGGATGGACATGATATAGGTGAACAGCGAGGTCAGCTCACCAGTGGTCAGCGTTCCACCGACGATATACTGCGCACCGAACCACGACAGGGCGATGATACAACCGTACATCACCATGTTCATGATGGGATGGTTCAGGGCCATGAGGCTCTCTGCCCGTACATATAAATGATAGAGTCCTTCGGCAGCACGGGCGAACTTCGAGTTCTCGTAGTCTTCACGGACAAAAGCCTTTACGACACGGATGGCGGCAATGTTCTCCTGAACGTCCTGGTTCAGTTCGTCGTACTTCACAAAGACCTGCTGGAACAGACGGGCAACCCTGGAGATAATCTGGTAGAGTGAGAAACTGAGTATGATGAGGGCTACTACAAAGATGACCGACAGCCGTGCATCGATGACCAGACACATGACGATGCTCAGCAACAGCCGGAACGGGGCACGGACCGTGATGCGGAGAATCTGCTGATAGGCATTCTGCAACGAGTTGACATCGGTGGTCATTCTGGTCACCAGTCCTGAAGTGGAATACTTGTCAATGTCGGAGAAGGCAAACGTCTGGATATTGCGATACATGGCACTGCGTAGGTTGGCTGCGAAACCTGTTGAGGCATAGGCAGAGCAACGTCCGGCCATGATACCAAAGCCCAGACTGAGGAAAGCCATGCCAATCATGACCGTTCCATAAAAATATACGTTTTCCATATTACCGGCATTGATACCCTTGTCAATGAGCGAAGCTGTGACATAGGGTATCAGCACGTCCATCACCACCTCGAGGGCAGTGAAGAGCGGAGTCAGTACCGAGGCTGTGCGGTATTGCCTGATTTGTCGGTAAAGTGTTCTAAGCTTCATGCATGCAGTTCCAGTACGAAGCGAGTACCTTTAGTGAACTGTGGGTCGATGTCGAGGTCACCATTCATCTTCAAGGCCATTTGCTTGCAGATGGGCAGACCCAGTCCGTCGCCCTTGGTGAGGTCCTTGATTTCGAGGAACGGCTTGAACACGTCTTCGCGTTTCTCTTCAGGAATGCCCTGGCCTGTGTTGGCCACCAGGAACTGGTGGGTATGGGCACCACGTCTCTTGAATTCCAGTGAGATGTGGCCTCCCTCGGGGGTGTGTTCTGCCGCATTGTTCAGAAGGTGCAGCAGGATATGCGAGACGTATTCTTTGTTGATTTGGGCAGTCATCTTCGGCACGTTCACCGTCAGCGTCACGTCGTTCTTGACCTTGTTGCGTATCTGATCCACCAGGTCCTCGCAGAATTTCAACAGCGAGGTGTCCTCCAGTTCCACGTCATCGCTTGACGTGCTTTCTATTTCGGACAGGGTGTGGATATGGGTGGAGAAGTCCAACAGGGCCTTCACCTCTGGTGTCCGACTGTCAAGCTTCTGCAGGGTAGGCTCCAGCTGGGCGGAGATGTTACTGATGAACTTGGCCTTCAGGGCATTGTTCTCGTTGGCCAGGTTGATGACCTTCTTCTGCTTGCGGGTCAGGGCCATGTAGCGCAGCAGTACGCCGCCGCCAACTACCAGCACGACGGCCAGCGCTGCAGCCAGAATACAGAGACCGATGATGATGGCCTGACGGGCTGTCAGTGAGCTGTCTTTCTCGGAGATGGATGCCTCGTTGTCGGCAATCTGCTTTTTCAGGGCGCTGATCTCGTCGGCCCGCTTCAGCTCAGCTACAGAGTCCTTCCATGCCATGTAGCTACCGTAGGACTGGGCTACCAGATTGGCGCTGTTGCTCTTGCGGCCGTTGGAAATCAGTGTCTGATATACCTCATCCACTTTGTCGTATTCCTTCTGGGCAGTCAGTTTGTTGGCCATTTCCTTGAATACGGCATTGCCCTTGTCGTTCATGCCGAAGGTATAATAATAGATGGTCTTATTATAGAGCAGGTCATTCTTCACGTTCTCGTCACCCGAGTTGTTGGCCTGTACTTCCATGATGTTGATCTGCTCTTTCGCACGGTCGGCTTTTCTGAGCCGGATATACATCTGGAGACGCTCCTTGGTCGTCTGGTAGTGCAGGGCAGCCTTGCTGCTGGCAGTTCTCTGACCTCCAGATTCGATGGCTTGGTCGATACGACGCAACAACTCGAAGGCTTCTTTAAACAGATTCTCCTTGTAGTACAGTGCAGCGGCCTTTACGCCGCACTCCACTCCCTGGGCAGCCTGTCCTTTACTGAAATAGTCTTCGAAGGAACGGATAAACAGAGAACGGGAATTGGCAACGCTTCCCTTTTTGCTTTCAGTTTCAGCACGCTGTTGCAGGTCGCTTTTCGGAGTCTCTTGTGCATTGATAATGGCACAGCAGAAAAGCAAGTTCAAAAGTACGATAATAACCTTTTTGTTCATATTTGTAAATGTCTGCTATGATTTCATTTTGCAAATGTAAGCAATAATTTGGTTCTTTCCAAATTTTTTAGTTGATAAAAGCGTTTGATGCCCTGAGTGTCACTGTTTCTTGCTGGAATATCTGCGTCGAGCCCAGAAACGCTGGGCAAGCGTCATTTGGGCATATTGCTTCCATCCAGTGGCACGACCGTCGGGAAAACGGTCAAGGTATCGCGGATTATACATGTTGGCATAGGCCTCCATCTCAAAGGGGTTGAGCTGGTAGCCGGCGTTGGGAAGTACCCGATGGGCACGTCGTGCCTGCAACCAGAAAACAAAGTACTTCCAATAGAACAGAATCCACGAGTTATGAATGGATTGTGCCTGCCGGAGATGGATGGTTTCGTGGTACTTCACTGGATTGTACCACGTCTTTGTCGGGGATGTGGAGTCTTTGGGGGAAAGTGAATTGTAGTGTTGGGCTTCCGTTTCGCTGTTGGTGATGATGGCTCCGAAGAAGGTGAGCGCATCATATCCTTTATGAAGCCAAAAAGGCATGCTCACGGCACGCATGTCAGCCGTGTGGCTGGGACGTCGTGCCGTGAGCAACAGTTTCAGGATATACAGGGCATTCGCCATGTTGATGATTACTTCATTTTGTCAATACCGTTTTCTACCTTATAGAGCAGTTTGTCTGACTTGCTGTACCATGCTCCGGTGTAGGGTGTGAAGTCACGGAAGGTGCCCTTGAAGTAGCTCTTGTCGGCAGCAATGGTATAGACGCCTTCGCCAAACTGGTCATCAACAAAAGAACCCTTGTAGGTGTCGCCATTCTTGAATGTGAGCGTGGCATTGTCATCTACACGCATGCCATTCTCGAAACGTCCTGTATAGGTATCCTTGTCTGCATCCTTGTATTTAGCAGTACCTTGTCCGTGAGGCCTATTGTTGTCGTTTACTTCTCCAGTATAGGTAAAGGCCACGCTATTATCGCTTCCATAGATAGGCTCGTCAGTAACAGTACCAGTGGGAGCCTCCACGGATGTCGTAATGCTCGTCACAGGATCGTTGCTCATGAGTTTGTTGACCACAAAGAATCCAATGCCGCCACCGATGAGGAGGAATATCAGGAAGATACCAATGATGAGCGGCGCTTTGCTGCTCTTCTTGGGCGGGACATCGTAAGCCGCATATCCTGTGGAGGGAGTCTTGGCGGTAGAGCTCTGAGGCTTGGGAACCTCAACTTGAGGCTGGGGAGTCTCTGGTTTGGGACTCGCAGATGCTGGGGCCGCAGGTGTTAGACTTGCAGGCGCTGGACTTGCAGGTCCCGGAGTGTCGTAGGTAGTGCTTTCGTCATCATTTGGCGTTGGAGCCATAACGGGCGCTGCAGCAGGAGCAGCAGGAGCGGCCTGTGCATTCGGCATGCCGGGAATGGGGGGCGGTCCGACAACAGGCTTAGAGGTGACTATCACATCTGCATTGTCACCGATGACGGTTTCTTCCATGTCTTCCTCCTGTGGCGTTTCTGCTGCATCAACAGGGATGGGTTTTGACTCCAGCAATGTAATCAGCTGCTTCATGTCCTGTGGACGGTCCTTGCGACGGGGCTGCATGGCAGTGACGATGGTTTCCCAGATGTGCTCACTGACATATTCCGGACGTTTTCCGAGTCCTTCTTCGTTGACGACAGATGCCTCGGGCGGAACCTCACCGGTAATGAGGTTGTAGAGTGTGGCACCGAGACTGTAGATGTCGCTGACAGGCGAGAAGTCCTGAAGAGACTGCTGGAACTGTTCGAGTGGGGCAAATCCCTTGCTGAGGCCTACGGGCGTGGCACTGGTCTCACGACCGTCGGAAGTATAGTTCTTGGAGATGCCGAAGTCAATGAGCATGGCCTTGTCGCCGTTAAGCAGGATGTTACCTGGCTTGACATCATAGTGACACATGTGCTTCTCGCTGTGCATGTAGTCCAAGGCTTCTGCGATTTGCAGGGTGTAGCGTACGGCGTCATCCTCAGAAAGGCGTCCCTGGGCCTTGAGCTGGTCACGCAGAGAACCGTCGCGCAGGAACTGCATGACATAATAGACGGTATTGTTCTCCTCGAACACATCGGCCACGTGAACGATATGGGGATGGTTCAGCTGTGCCAGGTTGTGTGCCTCCTTGATGAACTTCTGACGGTACTTATCCACCTGGTCGATACTACCCGTGGAGGGGATGGAGACATTGTTATTATAGGAATCGCGCAGACAGGTGTCCTTCATGAAGAATTCCTTGATGGCCACGGGAACCTCTACTTCCATCTCGCCTAAGTTACCCGTTACTTTCTCCTTGGTCGTTGCCTGATAGGTAATGCCAAAGCCACCTTGTCCGAGTACACGGACGATGGTATAGCGTCCGTTCTGCAGTGTGGAGCCCTGATGCAGGGTCACGGTTTTCTGTGTATCCATTGTATAATTGTTTAATCTTTCATTTCACATCTTTTATCTCCTACATGTACCATGAGCGCTTCTTCTTGCCGTCGGTAATCAAGTAGGTGCCACTGTCGGTGAACTTAACAACGGCGGGGTTGAAGTCTTGATCCTTGAGGGCTTCTTCCAGGTTGGTGGGAATGTCTTTGTAATAGACACCCTTAGAACAGCAGACGACAATACCCTTGTTGGTGACACAACAACTCTTGATAGCACCAAACTTCTCGAGGGCTCGTTTCATATTGGCATTGTCTGTCTCATGTGAAGCGTAATAGTGCTTGTCCGTGACGATAGAGAAATTACCGTTCTCACAGATGGACACAGACAGGATTTCCTCACCGTCATCGTTGTACTTGCTCATGAGCTCCTTCATCTTGTCAGGCATCACACCATAATAACCGTTCTTGCCCCAGACAATACACCAGTAGCCGGAATCAGTCATTGTCACATCGACAATCTTTTTCTTGTCGTTGTTGTATTCTTTTATCTTGGTCTTTAATCCCTCGGGTACGGCAGAGGTAAAGCAGTAGCCGTTCTCACCATAGATGGCTATGCCTCGTTCGTTCTCGGTGATGGCACCTGTACGACAACCGTTGTCACCCCATTCCTTGATAGTCGTTGTGATGTAGGACAATGCCTTGGCGTTGTCGGTATAGGTACGTGTCGTGCCGTAGAACTCAAAATCACCAGAGCCTGTATTGGATACGGAACGCTCATTGATATAGAACGATGTTGAGATGAGCTTTTTATTCTTATACCACAGCTCCCAACGATAGGTTCCCTTATGATAGGAACCGCCATCTTTGCTACCCCAACCAGGCAACTCAAGCGTATTGGACGTTCCCTTTTCGAAGTCGGCATCGTCAGATGTCGTGTAGCCTGAAGGTGATGAACTGCCAGTCATCATGGTACCGTCAGGACGGTAGATTTTGGTGTAGAGCGTTATGTTGCTGGCTGCACGGGTACAGTTGTAGGTCAGTTTGGGAGTGGCATATCTCATTTCGTCAGCATAGAGTGTGCCTCCGTATGATGTGAGAATGTCTCCGTCGTAGTTCGTATTACCTATCTGTAGACGTGTAATGGTCACATAGTCCATTGCGTTGGTCTTGGCCGGTGTCGTTGTCGTAGGCTTCTTGGCCGGTTTCTTACCACCAGATGTGCTTGTTGATGTGCTGACATCCTGACGACGTGTAATGGTCTTTTGTGCTTCAGCACTTTGTACTCCCACGATGGTTGCTGTCAGGAGCACGAGGATGGATTTTATCATATCTGTTTTCATCGTATATCGTGTTTTAATGATTACTAAATGTTAGGAATGAAATCATCATCATTGCTACCTTGATGACCGTTCTGCTGCCCTCCGGAGGATTCTCCACTTTGTGGTTTTGTCGTCTGCGGTCTGCTCTGCGGCCTTATGGTTTGCGGCTTGACGTTAGAAGGACTAGAAGAGTTTGTCTTGTTAGGATCGCTGTTGTTACGTGACGGGGTGTTAACTCTTGGAGCTGGCGCAGGAGAACTCGGGCGGCGAGCGGGAGACGTCGTCTGGTTCTGCTGTTGCGGCGTTATACGGTCGTCGTCATCGTCGTCGTCAATATCTTCGCGAGTGATGGTTGTCTCGGTTGGAGTGCTCTCAATCACTGTTTGATTGTTCTTTGGCTTGTCACTTAGGAGAAAGAAAACGATGATGATAATCGCTATTACAGCGAAGAAGAACACGGCAGCCATCAAAAAGAATAAACCTTTACCCTTCTTGCTCTGCTGTGGAATAGGAGCTACAGGCTGTTGGGGTATGGGTGATGGCTGTTGGGGAACAGGTTCTGCCATGACCACCTGAACATCGTCATCGCTTTCTGCCTCTGTTTCGGGAAGTGGGGGAGGAGGTGCCGTCGGGCTCGGGTTCAGTTCTGCCATCAATACTTTGTTGGCTGCACGGGCGGTTGCTTCGTTGTCGAGGAAGCGGCTGTCGCCTTCCTCACGCTCAACGGACTCAATACGGATGATATAGGCGGAATGGTTGTCAGAGTTGTCAACAGTTTCGCCAATCAGGATATTGCATTTTTGCTCATCACTCTTGTCACTACAGAAAATCTCCATCAGCTCACAATCCTCCATCTGTTCCAGCATACCGTCAGAACAGAGGTAGAAATAGTCACCTGGTTCGATGTTGGTGATATGCACGATGTCTGCTTTAGAAGGACGCTCCTGATGTGCCATGATGACACGGGTAATGACATTCTTGTTCTTTGCCGTTTTCAGTTCCTCCCTGCTGATCTCGCCGACCTCGAAGAGGTCATAGACAAGGGAATGGTCACGGGAACGATATAGAATCTCATTGGTCGCTGGACGAACGTGGTAGATGCGACTGTCACCGATGTGTGCTGCCGTGCAGCCTCCCTTGTGGAAACAAAGAAAGGTTAGGGTGGTGCCCATCTTCTTCTGGCCTGTTGGATCCTGTTCGTCAACAGCTGCGTAGGCAGCCGCTACAGCCTCCTCAAATATTTCGTCGTTCAAAGGCTCTTCACTCTTCAGACGGCTGAGGATATAGTTGCTGATGGTCTGGCAGACCGTGCTGCTGGCTACTTCGCCCGACTCATGTCCACCCATGCCGTCACAGAGGATGAATAAACGGTCATCAGTAGTGGCTTGGCCTTGCGATGGGAAGATGGAGTCTTCCTGGTTACTTCGACTACCCAGTTGTTGGATAGCGAGCGGTTGGGATATTTTGAATCTCATAATTTAGTGTTTATATTGTTGTTAGACAGGAAGTTCGTAACGTAAAATGACGGTGCCCATCTTGATTTCAGCCCCGTTTTTCAGAATCAGTTTGTCAGAACCATTGAGCAGTACGCCTGAGACGAAGGTAGAGTTCTTGTTGCTGCCATTGCTGATGATGGCACGGATGGACATGTCAGCCATGCGTACGGTCTCAATCACAGCATGGAAACGGCTCATGGTCTTGTTGCCGTTGGTTTCTATCTGAACGGTAGCCTGAGGTGTGGAGCTGCATCGCCCGATGGTGTTGCGGCCGATGGCTAACGGATAACGTACATTATTATATATAAGGAAACCGCCAGTATTGCTGACTGCCTGATGCGCATGGCCGGCAAGGATGGTACGCCCGTCATCAGGAACCTGTTGGTATGGTGGTTGTTGGTATGGTGGCTGTTGATAGGGCTGTTGGTACTGTGGTTGTTGGTACTGTGGTTGTTGATACTGCGGTTGTTGGTATGCCTGCTGGACGGGCGCCACATTCTGTATCGGTTGTGCTACGTTCGCTGGCATACCCTGCGAACGGAAGCGTACCATGAGCTGACATCCGCAGTTGGGACATTTGATGAGTTTCTGCTCAACGTTAAGCTTGTTTTTGACGTCAAGTTGTACTTGACATTTTGGACAAACCACTCTGACAGTTTCCATAGTGTTCTTTTTATGTTGTTATTTTATAAATTACCAGGAGATGACAGGCATGTTGTTGTCGAACTTACCCCACATGACGGGATGTTGCTTGTCATTTGAGATGGTCTTGACACCTTGGCTCACGAACTTGAAAAGTTCCAACGCTGTAACCACACGATCCTTGTTGGCATCTGCACCACCGCGGAGTCCACGTTGCAGATAGGCGGTGAAGAACCCGTTCTTCATGTCTCTTCGTTCAATGGATGTCTCTTCTGAGCGTGAGGAAAGGAAGAACATAATCTCTGTATTTCGAAGGTTCTCAGGTACGCTGGTATTGTGCTGCGAACGCTCCTCCTTACGCATCTTACCCGAGAAACAGGCATCAGCGAAAATAATTTTCGACTTTGCCTTGCTCTTAGCCATAATGTTTTTGATGGCTTGGTATTCAAGCTGTCCGTCGTAGCATACCAGGCTGCCGGGACTGCCGTGACCACTGAAAAAAAACAGGATGGCATCGTTCTTGGTTGCCTTGGCAAACTGTTTGCGCAGGGCAGCCAGAATGGCAGCCTTGGTGGCTTGAGAATTTTGCAGCAGAATGGTGCTTGCCTTTTTGTTTTTGGCAAACACCCACTTGATGGTTGCTGCGTCATTGGCACATAACGAAAGGTCCATGTTCGTGCCGGGATAGTCGGCTATTCCGGCAGAGACAATGTATATCTTCTTCTGAGCTGATGCTGAGCCTATGCTCAACACCAGCATCAATAGAAGTGTAAATAGTTTTGCCTTGTTGTTCATGGGACAATCAGTGTATGTGTTTACGACTATACTAAGAGGTCGCCACCAGCATCATTGACGTAGTCGGGCATGCCACTATCGTCAACGCCGGGCAGCATGTTGTCTGTCAGCAGACCACCATCGTCCATGGTGTTCGAGGTGTTGATGGCAAAACCGTCGTCAATGCCACCTACATCTATGACATCGTCCTGGTCCACATCAACCATATAGACATCGTGTCCATCTACATTTCCTTGAACTCCCTCAATACCAACAATCTGTACATCGTCATCATTGAGACTGATGTCATCGTCAAGATGGATGTGTACTTCATGTTCGTGATATACCACATCAACGTGGTCATCTGGCGTATAGCTGTTATCGCTGTTCAGTGCCGACAATGACATGTGGGTAAATTCGTGACGCTCTGAGGGGCTCATGCTGTTCCACTCGTTCTCGGTATAAGTGGCATAGACATTTCCGTGCCAAACAAAGGCTCCACCGGGACCGACTTCCTCGCGTGCTGTGGCAAAGGCTTCGCTGAATGACATGGAGTTGTCAACCTCAGCAATCATCATGCCGTTGTCAAGCATGTAGTGTCCGCTTCCGCTTGCTGCTTCGTCGGGCATGTCCTCAGGAACAACCTCCAGTTCGTCATTATCGCCATTATTGCTGAAGTGATGGTAGGCAGCTGTTGCACCTACGGCACTTACTGTTCCGAACATGATGCCTGCAACACCACCTACTACGATGCGTTTCCAGGTTTGGTCGTCATTGCTCTGTACGGGCTGGAAGGCCGGACGCTGAGCACCTTGCTGAGTTCGTTGTGCACTCTGTTGTGGACGCGGTGGAATATTCGGACGCGGAGGAACGCTTGGTTGTGGTTGAGCACTCTGGCGTGTAGCCGTATTGTTGTTTTGGCTGGTAGCACCCTGGCCAATAACGATAGTTTCTTCATTTGTTGCCATAGTCGTAATTGTTTTTTAGTGAATAATAAGAAGAATAGGTGTTGGTTGGTTATACTAAGAGCATGTCGTCAGATCCCATGTCGCTGACATCACCATTATTAACATAATCAGGCATGGCGCCATCATCTGTGTTGCTGGCTGTGAGCAGGTCCTCATCGTCGATAGCGGGCAGGATGTCATCGTCGTTCCAGTCGGGCTCGACGTTGTCAATGGGCTCACCATCGTCATCGCCACCATCGAATTCATCACCTCCATCAACATCGATGATGTCAATGGGCTCACCGCCGTCAACAAACCCGCCAGTGTCCCCCTCGTAGTTCACAGCTTGGGCAAGAGGAGCCATCTCAATGCGATCTCCGCCTTGGAATGACACGATTTCGTCCTCGCTGATATTACCGTCTTGGTTGTAGTCTGCTACCATGCCATCTGCCCATCCGTCAAGATCGACATCAACAATAGCGGCCTCCTGACCATCGATTGTTATTCTGGCAACATCCATCAGACTTCCGTCTTCAGCAGTAAGACGTTCATAGGAAATAACCCTGATTTCCGGTTGAGTCTCTATAGGATCGTCTTCGATGGGGCCTGTAGGCTCATCAGGCGGATTGACAACATAAACATCGCTGACATGGTGAACGTGATGTACATGGTGAGTATGTTCCGGATTGGCAACTTCCACCTCTGCATCCGTGTCAATCCCTTCTAAGTCAATGTTGGGGTCAATCCCTGGTTCGTCCTCGGTGAGTCGGTTGTAGGCATAGGCACCTCCAATTCCGAATGTTGCACCCAAGGCAGTGCCGATTGCAGCACCCAGCGCACCGCCTATCAGTCCGTTACTGTCGTTCTTCTTCGGTGCGGGTCTCATGTTCATGTTCTTTGTTTCCATAATGATTGTTTTTTAGGTTTGTAATAAGATTTCTGATGCAAAGTTATACCTAAATGCCGCTATTTCCAAATTCCTGAGGCGATACTCCACAAAAGGTTGTCTTTTCTTGACGAAATGCTAACTTTGCATGACATCCTGCCAAGTTTCTTTATTTAAGAAACTTAGCCTTGCAATATGGACACTGGTCATATTGGCGTACTAGCAGGTCGTAGTCCATGTTAAAATATTTCTTACAGCAGGGACAGACGTAATTGTTACGCAGTTTCTGCTGTAGCATCTTGCGCTTGATGGGTGCTTTCTTTGAATCGTTGTAGGCAATAACAACCATAGTAATGGTAATGATTAAACCGATGCCCATTAAAATGAAACGTATTAAACCTAAAGATGGAACGAACGCAATAAGAATACCCAGCGTACCAAAGGCACCGGCAATACCACGGATGGCATTCTTCTTGGCCATGTCGGCCTGAATGGCATTCGTTTCTTCCTCGTAGCGCATCCAGATACGTTTCAGTGGACGGATGTCTGCAGTCTTTGGCGTAACTTGGTCAATGAGCTGCTTAATGGCATCCCAGCTGAGCTTGTAATGTTCGCCACCCAGTTCCACCACATCGTTGGGGGTAACGGTCTTGGTGAAGATTGGACTCCCGTTGACATAGGTGTCGTTCTCCATCTTCAGGTTCTCTATGTTATAGGTTCCGTTCGGTAGTACCTGTATGCGGCAATGCCGACGGCTGACACTTCTTGGTACACTATCAACTCCACCAAAAGGCATGGTTTTATTACCCATTGTTAAATTTAACTGACCGTTTTGCGCATTGCGTCCAATAATAATTTCCATCATGTCTTTATAAGCGTTAGATTTTTATTTGTATCATGAGTTCTTTGAGCTTCTTCAGTGCGTCCTTCGAAACGTCAAGCGAATAGGCACACTGGTGGAAGTCTGATAAGACGAGCCGATGTTTCAATACATTAATCTGGAAGACCATGTTCAGGTTAATAATGTATCGCTTGCCGATACGGGCAAAATACATTACTTTTCCTTTTAACCTTTCTGACAGGACGTTTTCCATTTTCCCCAGACTCATACCGACAGTACACTTCATCTTGTTTGTCAACATGATGTTGGTGTAGTTGCCGTCGGCCTCAAAAAAGGCAATCTCTGCCATGTCAATGCGCAATAGATCGTCTCTGGAGTTTAAAAACAGCCAGTCTTTATTGGTCATAATTTTTCGGTTCTTAGTTATTTGAGTGACAAATTTAATAATAATTATTAAAATAGACAAGACAATTTGTACAAAAAGTTGTTTTTGGTATGAAAAATCTTTTAAATCTTGTCTTTTTGAATATAATTTCTTAATTTTGTGCCCACTAAATGAAAACTGTTTTTAATGGATGAGAAAGAACGAATCATGCAGCTACGCCGTGAGTTGCATGAGCACAACCACCGCTACTATGTGTTGAATCAGCCAACCATCAGCGATCAGGACTTTGACTTCCTGATGCATGAGTTGCAGGATTTGGAAGCCCGTCACCCTGAACTGTACGATGCCAACTCGCCCACCCAGCGGGTAGGCAGTGACTTAAGTCAGGAGTTTCGACAAGTAGAGCACCGTTATCCCATGCTCTCGCTGGCCAATACCTATAATGAACAGGATGTGGCAGACTGGTACGAGAGTGTAGAGCGCGGGCTCAGTGGTGAATCTTTTGAGGTGTGTTGTGAGCTGAAGTACGACGGTCTCTCCATCTCCCTGACATACGAGGATGGCCGGCTGGTGCAGGCCGTGACCCGAGGCGACGGTGTACGTGGTGATGATGTGACTGCGAATGTCAAGACTATCCGAAGCATTCCGCTGATTCTTTCTCCTTCCTCTTCGCTCCTTCCCCCAAAGTCTTTCGAGATACGTGGTGAGATACTCATGCCGTGGAAGGTCTTTGAACGCCTGAATGCTGAACGTGAAGCGGCAGAGGAACCATTGTTCGCCAATCCGCGTAATGCGGCCAGCGGAACGTTGAAGAGTCAGTCGTCTGCACTCGTAGCCAGCCGTCAGTTGGATGCATATCTTTATTATTTATTAGGTGAGGATATTCCTGCAGAAGGGCACTATGAGAACCTGCAGGCTGCTGCATCGTGGGGCTTCAAGATATCACAGGGTATGCGTAAGGTGGATAGTCTGCAGGGCATATATGACTTTATTAATTATTGGGATTCTGAGCGTAAGAACCTGCCAGTTGCTACCGATGGTATTGTATTGAAGGTTAACTCTATACGCCAACAGCGATCATTAGGATATACAGCCAAGAGCCCGCGTTGGGCTATTGCCTATAAGTTCAAGGCAGAGCGGGCCCGTACCATGTTGGAGAGCGTCAGCTATCAGGTGGGGCGTACAGGTGCTGTGACACCCGTTGCCAATATGGAGCCCGTGCAGTTAGCGGGTACTACTGTCAAGCGTGCTACGCTCAACAACGAGGACTTTATTCGTTCCTTTGACTTGCATCTGGGAGACTATGTCTATGTGGAGAAGGGCGGTGAGATTATTCCTAAGATTGTGGGTGTCGATATTGACGCACGTCCCATCATTGCCCAGCCCGTACAGTTCATCAAACGTTGCCCCGAGTGTGGTGCCCAGTTGGTGCGTTATGAGGGAGAGTCTGCTTGGTATTGTCCAAACGATATGCAGTGTCCGCCGCAAATCAAGGGTAGGATAGAACACTTCATCTCACGTAAGGCCATGAATATTGATTCGCTTGGTCCGGAGACCGTTGACGAGTACTATCGTCGTGGGCTGATCAAGAACGTAGCCGACCTCTACGACATAGAGGTGCAACAGATTAATGGTGATGGCTCACGTACAAAATCGGCACAGCGTGTGGTGAACGGCATCGCCAAGTCGAAGGAAGTTCCCTTTGAACGCGTGGTCTTTGCCCTCGGCATTCGCTTTGTCGGTGAGACATCTGCCAAGCTTCTGGCCCGCCGTTTCAAGACTATGGAAGCCCTTGAGCAGGCCACGCTTGAGGAACTGACTGACGTTGAGGGTATCGGTAAGGTGATGGCAGAGAGTATCATGCGCTATTTTGCCGACCAGAAGAACCGCGAGCTTGTCAGTCGTCTGCGTTCCTACGGCTTGCAGATGTCGCTCAGTGAGGAGCAACTCAGTGCACAGAGTAATCGCCTGGATGGTCAGTCTATTGTCATCAGTGGCGTATTCCAGCATCATAGCCGTGACGAGTACAAGGCACTCATCGAACAGCACAGTGGAAAGAATGTTGGAAGCATTAGTAAGAAGACCTCCTTTATCTTGGCTGGCGACAATATGGGACCGTCGAAATTGGAGAAAGCCCAGAAACTCGGAATCCGAATCATGTCAGAAGATGAGTTCCTGCATCTGATAGGTGAATAGTTACGTAAGGAAAGAATATGATACAAGTCAGTGTCTCAAGCGAAATTGAGCAGGTTTGTCCGACATTTGCTGGTGCAGCAGTGGAGGCTATGGTGGTGAACACGGCGTATTGTCAGACTTTGTGGGACGAGATACACACATTGGAAGAGCGGTTCCGTAAGGAGTTGACTACGGAATCGCTGAAGCAGATGCCCTCCATTGCCGCCACACGTAGCGTTTATCGGGCTTGTGGTAAGGATCCCTCGCGCTATCGGCCAGCCAGCGAAGCCTTAATCCGCCGTATGTTGCAGGGTAAGGAACTCTACCAGATTGATACGTTGGTTGACCTCATCAATTTGGCATCTATCGCCTTTGGTTACAGTATCGGTGGCTTTGATGCGTCGAAATTTGTCGGTGATACCCTGATTTTGGGTATCGGTCGTGAAGGGGAACCTTATGAGGGAATTGGTCGCGGTCAAATCAATATTGCTGGTCTTCCGGTCTATCGCGATGCGGTAGGTGGGGTAGGTACGCCGACCAGTGACCATGAACGTACCAAGATACAACTCTCAACCACTCATCTGCTGGTGCTTGTCAATGGTTACGACGGTAACCGCGAACGAGTGATGGAGAATGCCCGTTACATCCAGGAACTTTTACGCAGGCACGCCCAGAGTGATGGTGGGACAATCACCCTGTTTCATGGGTAGATTCTACCTGTCTTTTTTATATTTCTTGGTTAAGGCCGTTCAGCAGTTCGCGGTCAGCTGCAGTCCACTCCAGACTATCCAATTCGTCCCGTGTCAGCCACTTGTAATCCAAATGTTCTAACAACTTGAAATCGTCTTCAGCATCACAGCGACAAAGATAGGCTACGAGATGGGTAGTGAAGTCCGGATAATCATAGTCGAACTCAGCCAGCTTACGACCGACGTAAATGTCCCAGCGCATCTCTTCACGTATTTCACGTAACAAGGCTTCGTGGTCGCACTCGCCACGTTCGACCTTTCCGCCAGGGAACTCCCAACGCTCACTGATATAGGAGTATCGGCTACGGGTACGTTTCATGCACAAGAATTTTCCGTCGCGCTCAATCACTGCGCAAACGACACGGCTTGTTTTCTTAGTTTTATCCATAGTTGCTTGTTTCTTCAAGGGCTTTGCCTTTGGACGCAAAGGTAATCAATTCTTTTGAATTTTCCAAACGCATCATCATATTTCCTTGTTTTCTGACCCGATTCGAGATAATTTATGATAGTTTTTTATCTTGACTGGCATATAATTCGAGATTTTTATTTACATTTGTACGCTGAAAAAACGGAATGAAACGAAATCGGGCTCTAGCAATCCGATAATTAAAAACTATAAGACAATGAAACGATACAGGCAATTAGTGTTTGCTGTTATTTTTATTTTGTGTGGCGTGATAGCCAAGGCTCAGGTTGTTGTCACATATCCTGACCAGTTCCTTGATGATAAGACTCGTCCTGACGGCGTGCTCTTCCTGCCACCGCCACCAGATATGACAGACCCTGCATTTTGTAATGATTTCTATTTTTATCAGTGGGGAAAGCTGCAACGCAATACCCCTTTTGGTGAACAAGCAAGAAAGGACGGTCCGATGGAGCTTTACGAGGCATTCTCGGAAGCCTTCGGAATGACCATCAGTCCTGCGCTGACACCAGAGATTGATAACCTGGCAGGCGGTGCCGGCAATGATGCCCACCATATCAACAAGCGTGTGAAGAACTATTATCAGCGCAAGCGCCCCTTTGTCCAGTTTGGTGAACCATCATTGGTTCCGGAAACGGATGCTGAGGAGTCAAAGAGCTATAGCTATCCTTCCGGTCATGCGACCCGTGGCTATGTCTATGCCATGACATTGGCTCTTATTGAACCGGATTCTACAAACGTTCTGATGAAACGTGCATACGAATATGCGTTGGGGCGTGTCGTCGCTGGATACCATTACAAGAGCGATATTGATGCTTCTGCTGTTTTGGCTTCCTCGGTGTTGGGCGCATTGGCAGGAAACGATCGCTTTCGTGAGCAGTTGGAGAAAGCCCGCAAGGAATACGCTCGCCTCAAAGGGAAAAAGTAAAGAGTTAATATAAATATGTATATAGCAATAGCTGGAAACATAGGTTGTGGCAAAACCACGCTGACCAACATGCTGGCTCATCATTATGGATGGGAAGCACGTTTCGAGGCGGTTACGGAGAACCCATATCTGGAAGACTACTACAAGGATATCCAACGCTGGTCGTTTGCGTTAGAGGTGTTCTTCTTGAAAGAGCGCTTTCGTGATCTGCTGCGCATTGCTGAGGCTGACCATACCATTATCCAGGACCGTAGCATTTTCGAGGGTGTGTATGTGTTCACGGCCAACAACAAGGCTATGGGCAACCTCAGTGACCGAGACTTTGATACGTACATGGAGCTGTTTGAACAGATGATGCATGTAGCCAAGATGCCAGACCTGATGATCTATCTCCGTGCTTCCGTGCCTCATCTGGTTGCCAACATCCAGAAACGAGGCCGCGACTACGAACAGACCATACAGTTGGAGTATTTGCAGAATCTTAATGAACGCTACGAGGACTTTATCTTTAAATCCTATCGGGGTAAACTCATGGTGGTAGATGTGGATGAACTCGACTTTGAACATGAGCCGAAGGACTTTGCCGGCATCGTCGATAAGATTGACCGTACGCTCTTCGGACTCTTCCCGGAATAAATTGTAAATTGTCAAATCGTTAATATTATTATGCACATAGCAATAGCAGGAAATATCGGCAGCGGTAAGACTACCCTGACCAAGATGCTGGCCAAGCGATATGGCTGGACGCCACGTTTTGAACCCGTTGACAACAACCCTTATCTGGAAGATTTCTATGCCGACATGAAGCGGTGGTCCTTCAACCTCCAGGTTTATTTCTTGAACAAACGTTTCAAGGAGGTGGTGGAGATTTCCCAGTCGAAGGAGACCATCATTCAGGACCGTACTATCTTCGAGGATGCCCGTATCTTTGCACCTAACCTGCATGGACAGGGAATGATGAGCGATCGTGACTTCCAGAACTATACCGACCTGTTTGACTTGATGATGTCACTTGTCAAGCTTCCGGATCTCATGATCTACATCCGTTCCACCATTCCCAATCTTGTGGCACAGATTCAGAAGCGTGGTCGTGCCTATGAGCAGACTATCCAACTGGATTACCTGCAAGGCCTGAATAATCGGTATGAGGAATGGATTTCCAGTTACAAAGGAAACCTCATCATCGTGGATGGCGACACCTGCAAGTTTGGCGAGGACCACGAGGCTTTCAAACAAGTGACGGATATGATTGACGCGAAGCTCTACGGACTCTTCCCCATGGAGGACTAACAACAAAGTTCCCGCTCCATGATTGTTCCTATTCCTCTCCCTTTTATAATTTCCTTTCCAAGAAGAACTGTCGGGTAGCGAGGAAGTAAAGGGTGACGCCTATGAGATTCATCAAAGCGACGAACCAGAAAGCGGCGGAGTAGCCGAAGTGTTCGGCGATGATACCGCCGAGCAGGATGCCTAAGCCCATGCCGATGTCCCACGACACGAGGATGGTGGAGTTGGCTGTCCCGCGTTGGTTGTGACGGGCTACGCTGATCATCATATTCTGGAAAGCCGGCCACATGTGACCGTTGCCAATGCCAATGAGCAGGGCAGATGCATAGTAACCAATGTTATTGAGGGTTGAGAATGTAGGCAATGCGATGAAAAGCACATAACCGATTAATGATATGACCATTCCTTCGGAGGCGTTATGCGTCAGCCGTCCTTCACGAAGTGCCTTGCCACCTTGCAGCCGTGAGAGGATGAGACCGACGGAACAAAGCATAAACCAAGTGCCCGTACCGCCTTCGATGTTCAACACCTCCTTGCCGTAAATGGCCAGATAGTTGCTTAATACACCGAAACAGAAGCCAAAGAACACCATATTTACTCCGATTAGCCAACCACGCAACAGGAAGAAGCGGTCAAGACTAAGCGTATTCCCTGATTTGCCAGCTTCTGTGTTAGTACTTTCTTCCTTCTTCACCTTCGTTTTCTCACTTTTTACCGTCCCGTCCACCGCCATTCCGAAGCCGGCGACAAAAAGGGCAATCCAGAACAGCAGGTCAAACGAATGGGTATAGCGATAGACGAAGATGCCAATGGTGGGGGCGATGGCCATAGCCAGGTTGTTGCTCAGACCGTAGTAGCCGATACCTTCGTTGCGACGACTACTGGGCAATACGTCGATGGCCATAGTGGAATTGGCTACGGTCAGTGCGCCAAAGGGTGCTCCGTGTAACGTGCGGACAATGCAGAAAAGGAGTAGGGTGGAGGCGGCCAAGTAGCCGGCAAAAAAGATGAAGAAGGCGGCATAGCAGAACATGAGCACCCGTTTGCGGTCGAAGGTGTCAACAATATAACCGCTAAAGGGACGTACGAAGAGTGCCGTGATGGTATAGCCGGAGAGCACAAGACCAATGACATCCTTGGTGGCGTGGAACTGCTCACTGAGATAGAGCGGCAACAAGGGTGTTAAAACATAAAAGGCGAAGAACAGCGAGAAGTTCGCTGCCATCACCTTTATGTAATTGGCGTTCCAAAGACGTTCAGCCCTCAACTTCTGATTTCAATTAGTCTGCAGATTCGAACTCGCGCAGGAAGCGGGTGTCATTCTCGGAGAACAGACGCAGGTCGCTGACGCGATACTTCAGGTTAGCGATGCGTTCTACGCCCATGCCGAAGGCATAGCCGCTGTACTCCTTGGAGTCGATGCCGCAGAGCTCCAGCACGTTGGGGTCAACCATGCCGCAGCCTAAGATTTCCACCCAACCGGTGTGCTTACAGAATCCGCAGCCCTCACCGCCACAGATGAAACATGAGATATCCATCTCGGCGCTGGGCTCGGTGAACGGGAAGTACGAGGGACGCAGGCGAATCTTCGTGTCGGCGCCGAACATCTCGCGGGCAAACGACAGCAGAACCTGCTTCAGGTCGGTAAATGATACGTTCTTGTCAATATAGAGTCCTTCTACCTGATGGAAGAAACAGTGTGCGCGAGCTGTGATGGCCTCGTTGCGATAGACGCGGCCTGGGCAGATGACACGGATGGGCGAAGTCAGTTTGCCGTCCTCAGTATGCATGTGCTCCATGACGCGGGCCTGAACGCTTGAAGTGTGCGAGCGCAGTAGGATGTTCTTGGTCACATCGTTGGGATGCTGACTGACGAAGAACGTGTCCTGCATATCGCGTGCAGGATGGTCGGCTGCGAAGTTCATCTTCGTGAACACGTGCAGGTCGTCCTCCACCTCGGGACCATCGGCCAGTACGAATCCCAT
>Ga0265298_10003176_pt1 | contig 22029 bp, 22 predicted proteins | sample AusTroGonzalo_MG_3_FD_193486 | JGI IMG/M metagenome (GOLD analysis project Ga0265298, IMG submission 193486) | Bovine rumen microbial communities from tropical cattle in Woodstock, Queensland, Australia - Gonzalo_01 | ecosystem: Host-associated > Mammals > Digestive system > Stomach > Rumen ...
ATTTTCCAATGTACAATACTGTTATGCATGTGGCAGCTGTTGATTAATGACTGTCATATGCTGTCTAAACTTACAGTCTATTGTCTTATACTTAAGGTTTGTATCATATGACATTATCCTGCAATTACCAACTAATGGTATTCCTGTTATGTAGTTGCATAGCATATCATAGTTCAATGCATTGCCATATAGTCCATCTGGTAATGATTCTGCATTAATCTGTGTATCTATTATCTTTGCAGGTGTGCTATATTCTTTATACATATAGTCTACATAGCATTCTTCTGGTCTAACCCAAGGATTGTCTGTGTTTCCAGTCGCCCATCCGAAGAATCCTGTGTTGTCACTGTTCATTAGCCATGAATTGCTATTCTGTATCTTAATGCCATAGTCTGAATGCTCTTGTACATCTAAGCATGAGCATATCTTTACGCTGTCTTCTTGCTTCTCAATGTATTTAGCATTCATATCAGAATAATATACTAAATCATTGTCTGCTCCTGACTTATTACGGTTGATTCCTCCATTGTTTGAAGTCATCTCAATCTTTAAGTCACTTAGCATTATTGATTGCGTATGTCCTAGAACACTCATTGATCCTACTCTGTATATTCCATTTGCGACTATCCATCCAAAAGGAAATATGCATCTATATGTGTCCCATTGTGCATTATATGGGCTAATTATCTTAAATTCGATTGTTCCACTTAAACGGTCTTCATTATGTATAGGAATTGCCATTCCTGTCTTATCTAAATTGTAACGCCAGTCAACAGAATTAGATATTGCGAATTTCTGACCTATTATATAGTCATCTATCTTTGGGTCTATTCCTATCGTAAATACTGCTGAAATCTGATTTGACTGATGTGTTGAATTATAAGTATCTATCTCATCTTGTGTAAGCCATTCAAATCTATTCTGTCCTGTCATTCCTGTCCATTGATGTATTGCTGTGCCACCATCTAATCTTTCAACACAATATTTTGTTATCGTAACTTCTATGTCTTCATCATTTTCATCCTTTTGCATTTCAGTATGTGTGACTGATAATTGGCAGCATAATATGGGCAGTTTGCTTATTGTATCATAATTGCCTGATTGTGACATTTCATATTTCATATCTTTATTCAAGCTATTATTAAGATATCCATATACACCTTCAGCACCAGAAGTAAGCGATGATTCGTTTCCGTCATAATGCCAGAACTGATTGTAATATGCACCGTCATCTACATCTGGATATGGTACAGTATACTTATTGCCATATAGTCTTCTATCTCCGTCATCCCATCCCATATAAGCTTTGCATATAGTCCAATTATTGTTAAGTTTCTGTGAATTAGTATTCGTATATGGACCTGTTTTCAGCTGTAATGGATTCAATGTGATATTTCCGCTTATTACAATGAAATTGACTACCTTATTGTTTGCTGGTGACAATACAGAAGAATCTAATCCTCTATATGTGCATATTGGATTTGTCATTGAATTGATTAAAGTATTATATCTACTAAAGTCTCTGCTAGAATCATTTTCATCATCATTAAGGTGACCCATTGTTGATATTATTAAGCACTTGTCTAATGCTGGTGTCTTTTCTAATGAATTGTCTTTGACATTGCCATTTAGCATTACTTTATTCATTGGAGCAAAGCCTATCAATGCTGCTCTGAATGGCTGTTCTGCTAGCCAAGTCAATACGCTTCTCTGATCATTGGTCATTGGTGTAGTAGCTCCTGTTGAATGATTTATGCTACCACCAAGATATTCTATGTAGCTGTTTGATCCGAAGTCCCATGCATCATTTCTAAATACATAGCACCAATGATCTATTGTGAATGCTGCATCATAATCGGTTGGTCTTCCATTAATTGAATCATAGAATGCACCCCATGCCGTCTTTCCTTCACCAGTAGATACATATTCAGTCATATATTTGACATAATCATCATAGTCAGAATACATTAAGTCTTTATCATCAAATGAAGATATTAGATCTGCTTCTGGTTCAATCTCACATGTAAGAGACACTTGTGAATATGCATCATCTATGCTTAATGAAGTTGAGTCATCAGTTGCTATATTTTTGAAAGCTGCAAGATTAACAGCTGTCACAGTATTGTCTATAGTTGATGTTATAATGACTGAACTAACACCGTTCATAGCAATATACAGATTGAAATACTTGCATATATTGTCTAATACATCATAATAGCTAAGCCAATCATCTTGTGACTCACCAAAGAACAGACTACAGTTTATCTTTGTACTCTGCATTGTTGACTTAACTGTAGCATTAATAGACTCAGTAATGCTATCCACACCTATTTCATCCAATATAGTTGTTATGATAGTCCAAGGTGAAAGTTCATTATATGGGTTAATTGTAAGGTGATCAGGGTCTACTATACTGTCTTCTAATGCACCAAGTGGATCTGTTGCATTTACTTGTACATCTTCCCAGTTATGCGCATATCCTTGATTGAACTGTAATGGATCTACATACCCAAAGAATACATGCTGATTTGGATTTCCTACTAGCTGTATGGTAACAGGAATGTCTCTGTTCGTATTAGCAAACAGATATGATGAAAGGTCTTGGTTTGAAACAAGACTGACTTTTGCTTGACTAATAATGATTCTTTTAACTAAGTCTTCTCTGTCACATGTAATATTTACAGGATCTGGTGCAAACATTACTTTCATAGCTGGAGCTCCAGTGCCCCATATGTCTTCTGTTGGGTCTACTATGTTTTGTGTTGTTCCTGTCTTTCCTATCGTAACACTGTATTTTTGCTCATTGTCATATGTATTGAATGTGCCTGTAAAAATCATATTTTGCTTAAATGTATTTTTGATTTTAGAAATTGATTGAATTGCCTGCTTTCTTCATTACTTTGGCTGTGTTTCTTTGTACAAGCATTAAGTCTGTACCACGAATTACACCAGTCACAGTTACATTAGTTCCTCCTTTCTGTGGCATTGCATCGCTGTCTAATAAGTCAAACAGCTTCTTTTGCTGCTTATCATTAAGGATCATTTCACCACTGTTTACTCTAGCTGTAAGTCTATCACCATGATATGAACTTCCACCTACAATACCACCTTCAGCAAATGAGCCAGCAGTTGCAGATTTGATCTGATTTATCATATTGATCATCGTTGCTAATCCAGTCATTCCAAATGCAAGCCAATCCACCCATGTCTTACAGGATTTAAGTGCTTGTGCATATGATAAAGCAACTGTTGCAACTGCTTGTGCAACTATTCCTGCTGCTCTAAGACTTGTATCATCTGCAACATCACCTAATGCACTGAACAACTGTCCTGCTGCAGCTACTGCATTTCCAACTTGACTTACTGTTGATGATATGTTTTCAATTTCGTCTGCTGATTTCTTTGCTTCATTTGTTATCTTCTGATATAAGTTTGCTTGTACCTCTAATGCATCATTCTGCATATCAAGCTTTTCTATTGTTGCATCAATTGCTTTTATTGCTTCTTGGTTGCCTACAGGATTTTCCTCTAATAACTTATTTCTTTTGTCTTCTAATTGTTTCTTAGCAGCCTCGACTCTTTTCATTGCATCGATAGTCTCACTTGCTGCATCTTTATATGATTCAGGTAATGCAGAGAAATCATATGTGTCACTAAGTTCTTTTCTAACATCAATTGCTGCTTCAAATATCTCATTTATAGATGTAAGCTGTTTCTTAAGTTCAGCTTCACTCATGACAGGATTGATCTTAATTTTCAACTGATGCTCATCTAATCTTTTCTGTGCAGCATTGAATGCTTCATATGCTTCTTTCTTAGCTTGTTCATTATCTGTTTCAACTGCCATTATGTATGCTTCTCTTGCTGATTCTACATCTTCCTTCAATTCTTGTAGCTTAGGCTTTGCTTTTGCAAATCCCCATTCTACTTTAAGTTTGATCAAATGGTCTTCTAATGCACCAAGTGTCTTATTGAATACTTTAGGGTCTTTTAAGTCATCAGGTAGCATTCCACGTTTAGCTAATGTCTGTAATGCAGATATTTTCTGTTCTAACTTCTCAATTGTGTTTTCTGATAATGTAAGCTGCTTTACTAGTTCCTTAGTGTTGTCTTTATTACTGCTAATAGCTTTACCTGTCTTTTCAGTGACATTCTTTGTTCCTTCTTCTAATCTTGTTGTCTGTGGTATTAGCTTAAGTGCTTCATCTGCATATTTCTGTTGTTCTTTTTCTTTATCTATTATTGATTGTCTAAGTTCTTCATTTGCTTTTTTCTGTTCGTTTAGTTTTTGTGTTGCTTTGTTTGCATTATCTATTGTATAATTGAAAGATGCTCCATATTGTGTTGATACATTGCTTAGACCATTAATACTATTTTTAGCACTGTCTGCTGCTTTTTCATATTGTTTTAATGCTTTATCTGATTCATCTAAAGCATCCTTCATATCTATTAGCTCTTCTCCTAGTTTAGCAATTCTGTTTTCTAAAGCACGTGCATTTGCAGCAGCTATTATGTCTTCAGTTAATGTTTTGTATGCATCTGCTGCTTCACCTGCTAATATCTTTTCTGTGGTCAGATTGCCAAGATAGCCCGGATATAACTGCTGCATTTTCTTAGCTGCTGCTGTTCTTTCTTCTACTGATTTAGTCTGGTCTTGAGTTGCATCATATAATAGCTTAAGTTTAGTAACATCAGCTTGTGCATCTTTCTGTGCTTGAATACTTGTATCATGCAATTTCTTATCGATGTTTTCTGTTGCTGTTTCTGCTTTTCTTGTTGCTACTATATAAGCATATACTGCGGCTGTAACAATTGCAATTGCTGATGCTAATAAAACATATGGATTAGCCTTTGCAACTGCATTGAATGCTTTCTGTGCTATTGTAGCTTTACCTGTAGCTGCTGCTTGTGCATTTGTTGCTGCTGCAGCTGCTGCTGTCTGTACCTTTGCAACGGCCATCATTATGTTTGACTGTTTCTGTAATGCATTCTGCAACTTAGTGACTGTACCTAAAGCCGACTGTGCTGTAGTGAATGCAATTACTGCTTTTCTTGCATCTTCTTCATTACCAGTAAAATGAGCTATAACACCAGTTACGGCTGCTGCTGCATCTCCTACTATACCCATGCCTTCAGCTAATGTGTCAAGCGCACGTGTATCAGATGCCATGTTTCTTAATTCTTGTTGTAAGTCACCTTGTAAATCAACATATTCTGCTGCTTTCTGTTTTGCAATCTGTAACTGACGTGCCATTTCTTGACCGAAAGCAGAATTTTTAGCTTCTGAATCTAACTTAGCATAACCAGCAGCAAGATTCTGTACATCTTTCTTTGCTGCACGTAGTTCTTTCATAAGATTTACTTGCGCATCTGAAACTTTGCGTGTTTCTGTCTCATACTTTTCTGCTGATTCTGTTGCTTTATTTATACCTTGAACATATGCTTGTGTCTGAGCTGATATTTCAACGGAAACTTTGTTCATAAAAATGATTTATATTTTTATACTATATTAAAATAGACATTTAGATATCTATATGTATCATCATGCAAATGTGATTAAAATAGACATTTAGATATCTATATGTATCACAAAAATATAATGATCAAAATATGAAATTACAAATCAACGGCGAAAACTTAGAATTAGTGTACAGTTTTCGCTCAGCAATCTACTTTGAACAGATCACAGGCCATAATATTGACTTTAGCAACTTGACAGGAAATGATCTTATTACATTATTCTATACAGTAGTAATAGCATCATTACAGAAAGCCAAGAAAGAAGTAATCGACATGGTATCATTCATGGATGTTGTTGATGAGAATGGTGGTGACAAATGCTTTATGGAATTTGCTAAATGGTATGCAGATGTAATAAGAGTACAGTTTGAGATACTTAATTCTACTGAGAACGAAGACGAAGCTGAAAAGAAAGAAATCAAAGGTAAAAAAAAGACAAAGAAAGCCTAACATTCAATGAGCTATATAAGTCATTAGTTATAATCCATAAGCTAATAACACATGATTATTTTATGGATGAAATGCAGATTGTTGACTTATGTGTAGCAACTAAATATCTTGAATATGCTGAAGTAAGCAGTTGGTCTCAGACTAGACAACTTATGCTTTGTAGCTTAAAGCCTTATTTAAAGAAAAAATCATTAACAGCAGAAGAACTGTTTCCATTGCCTACTGATGAGCATATTGAGCTTACAAAAGAGATATCAAATGAAGATGCAAACAAGTGGAAAGAATATGTTGAGAATTACAAAAAACAAGGAGAGCAATAAAAAACTGCCCTCCTTTTTTGATAATTAATATAGAGAAAATCAGATTTCTTCTTCGTCTGTTATTAAACTATCTACCTTGTGCATCTTCCTATCTATCTTGTCATTTAGTCTTACTTCTGCATCACGTACTTTATTCTTAACATATATATTGATTGCAAAAACGCCAGAACAAAATGCCACAGCTTCGCCTAGATATGTTAATGCACCTCCACCTACATCATATTCGTTCATAAAGAATGATAAGAAGCACATTACAATACCACTAAATAAGAATGTTATTGCTGTTGAATATTGTATGTTTTCTTTTTTCTTTGTGTCCATTTCATTCGTTATTTTTATTATCTAAATATAGTCATTTCAAATTAACTTGCATCTTGTACAGTCCATCCACTTGGAATACCATTGTTTCCTGTAGTCCAATTAGTCATAGATGCATCTTTAATGAATGTACCAGATGCAGCAACATTATTAAGCCAATTAGTAGTACATGCACTAGCTGATATATTTGTAGCTAAACATTTTATGTAATTTAATGATGTACAACCACTAAACATATAATTATAACAATAACTTACTAATGTTGTTGCTGGTAACTCAGGAGCTGTAGTTAATGAAGTACAACCACTGAACATACTTGCATAACAAGTTTGTGCTAATGTGGTAGCTGGTAATGCTGGAGCTGTAGTAAGTGAAGTACAATTAGAAAACATCTCATTATAACAAAAATTTACTAATGTTGTTGCAGGTAATTCAGGAGCAGATGTTAATGACGTACAACCATAGAACATATTACGATAGCAAGAACTTACTAATGTTGTTGCTGGTAACTCAGGAGCTGTAGTTAATGAAGTACAACCACTGAACATCTGTTGATAACAATTTTGATCTAATGTAGTAGCAGGCAATATTAAATTAGATACATCTACTATATTTGTGCAATTATAGAATAATCTACGGAATTGACTTTTATTACTAATTGTAGTTGAATTAACAAAATTATCACCATCTTGCATTGACATAATATTGCCTGATACATTGATTCTACCATTATTAACAGTAAATGTACCAATGCCTACTGATGATGTAGGTGTTAATCCACTTGCTTTAAATAATGCCTTTTCTCCAGTGTTCAATGCTAAATATTCGCTTGTTGTCATTGTACCCCATGTAGTACCATTGTCTATTGAATATTCAATGCTATTTTGTGTAAAGCTAATTTGTGTTCCATTATCTAATACTTCAATTGTTAAGTAGTCTTGTGAATAGTCATGAGGTGTTGGTCCGTAATTCTGTACAGTCCATCCACTTGGTATACCATTTGCTCCTGTTGTCCAATTAGTCATAGAAGCAGCTTTAGTAAATGTACCTGTAGCAGCAACACCAGTTACCCAGCCAATTGTACAATAAGATGCAGATATATCAGTAGCAAGACATTTAATATTATTCAATGATGTACATCCATAGAACATATATTCATAACAATTTGATGCTAATGTTGTAGCAGACAGTTCTGGAGCTGTAGTCAATGATGTGCACCCATAGAACATGCGTTCATAGCAATTATTTGCTAATGTTGTAGCAGGTAATGCTGGAGCTGTAGTCAATGATGTACATCCATTGAACATATTCCAATAGCAGTCTATTGCTAATGTTGTAGCAGGTAATGCTGGAGCTGTAGTCAATGATGTACATCCATTGAACATAGAATGACAACATTGTGTTGCTAATGTTACGGCAGATATTTCAGGTGGTGTAGTCAATGAGTCACAATATGCAAACATAGAATCATAACAGCCATTTGCTAATGTTGTAGCAGGCAATGCTGGAGCTATAGTCATATTGCTACATCCTGTAAACATTTTTGTATAACAATAAAATGCATTACTAAGATTTGTAGCAGGCAATATTAAATTCTTTGCAGATACAATTCCTGTATTACCACCAAAAAGATCGTCATACATATGTGTGTATATAGTAGTATTTCCTACAAAATTATCTTCAAAATATAATGAAGATACATTACCATATATATTATATCTACCCCAATAAAGATGATATGTCATTAAAGATACTGTGTGTGTAGAAATAATAGATAAATTACCTTTCCATAAAATTCGTGTTCCTGTTGGCAATTCTGGTATTTCACCATTTTGTGTCATTATATTAGTCCATGTAGATCCATTATCTATAGAATAGGATATATAACAGTTTGGATCATTATCAATATAATGAGACGTCTCAATAAATATTTTTGTAGGTTCTAATAATTCAAAAGTAAGATAGTCTTGTGAATAATCATGTGGTGTTAAAGGCCATATTAATGTAGATCCTAGATATACTTCACTTACTTGAGTTGATCCAAACATATAGTTTGTTACGTCTGACATATTAATTCCGTTCATATTTTATTAATAATAATAATTTTCTTAGATTTTAGTATAAGAATAATTTTCTTAGACGATCACATATAAAGTATTTGAATCTGGACTTACTGGCAATGCTGAAACAATATCAATCTTAATGCCTGCGATTCCTATGCCAGCTTGATATCCTGTAACTACATTAAATGGAACTGTACCTTGTGGACCCTGAGCACCTTGTGGACCCTGAGCACCTGTATCACCTTGTGGGCCAGTTAATGCAGCTAATTGTTGTGGAGTGAAGTCACTGTAAGTAAATGCATCTCCCTTTTCTCCTTGTGGACCTTGATTACCTTGTGGACCAGTTAATGACTCTAATTGTTGTGGAGTGAAGTCACTGTAAGTAAATGCATCTCCCTTTTCTCCTTGTGGACCTTGATTACCTTGTGGACCAGTTAATGACTCTAATTGCTGTGGTGTGAAGTCACTGTAAGTAAATGCATCTCCCTTATCTCCTTGTGGACCTTGATTACCTTGTGGACCAGTTAATGACTCTAATTGCTGTGGTGTGAAGTCACTGTAAGTAAATGCATCTCCCTTTTCTCCTTGTGGACCTTGATTACCTTGCTCACCTTTCAATGCAGCTAACTGTTCTGGTGTAAAGTCAGAATATGTGAATGCAGCACCTTGTTCACCTTGTGGGCCTTGAGCACCTTGTACACCCTGTGGTCCTTGATTACCTGCAGCACTTATAGCATCTTGTAAGTTAATTGAAGGAACATCTGCATATGTATATATATTGCCTTGTGGTCCTTGTGTTCCAATTAAGCTTGTATTAGGAATAATGATAGATCCATCTTGTCTAACTTCAAATGCATTATGATCATTGCGATCATCACCATTTCCAATTGAGAATAATGTATTTCCACTAGATCCAAATTCGTCTCCTAAATGATTAGATTGATTATGTATGCCACTTGCATGTTCATAATCATTTGTTGCCATGGTATATGCGCCTTCTGCATGTGAATAGTCACCTTGTGCTAATGTTCTATTACCTTCTGCATGAGCTGCGCGTCCATAAGCTCTACTTGCATCACCTTCTGCATGAGCTGCTTCACCTGATGCTTCTGTGCTCACACCTTCTGCATGTGATGCTTGACCTGATGCTTCTGTGCTCACACCTTCTGCATGTGAACAATGACCTTCGGCCTTCGTACCTAATCCTTCTGCATGTGAATAATCACCTTGTGCACCTATTAATTGATTCTCAGCTGAACTACCTTCTATTACTGCACCTATACCTATTGAATCAGTATATGGGTTTTCTGAAAGAATACTTACTAATCCTTGATGTCCAAATTGGTCTTCATCAGTTATAATAAACCCCGGAACACCAGTACCATCACGTCCTTTCTCACCTTGTGGTCCCTGTTCTCCTTGTGGACCTGTAATCTGTGCTAACTGTCCTGGTGTAAGCTCATCAAATGATACATCACCATCTTGTCCTTTATCTCCTTGTGGTCCCTGTTCTCCTTGTGGACCCTGTGGACCATGAACTTCTATATAGTCTAAATATAATGCTAATCCAACCTTTGCGTATACTTCAATTGGGCCGCTTGCAGGTCTTGCATTAAGTCTTGAATTCTCCGATGCATCAACGACTATGAATATTGATGGGTCCTTATATCTCCATGCTTTGCCGTATGGATCTAAACCTGTTATCTCAAAGCCATATACTGCACCTGCATGAAGAACACTTGCAACTACATGTGCTATAATTATATTGTCTGTATCTTCTTTCAAATACCAATTTAAAGGAATAACGATATGATGTGTTTCACATATAAGATTAACTACGATATTTGAACATACTGTGATGTCAAAATCAATCCATTCTGTATTATCAACCTCATACTTAGGGGTAAGTACCGTGATCTCCATATCAAAATCATTGCCACGAACTATCTTTGATAAAGCCATAATGTTTTAAATATATATTTGTTTTTTAATAAAATAGTAATTTACAAAAATGAGGCAATACATGTTTCTGTACTGCCTCTATATTAGTCTAATATATACCAAGTTTTTATCCTTGTGTACCTTGTGGGCCAGACATCTGGTCTAATGATCCTTGACCTGTGAATGTTGCTGAAAGTGTAGCATTATCACCAGAAGGAGCATTTACACTTAATGAAGAAATAACTGCTTGACCTGATGCAATTGCTGTGCCTGGACTCCAGTTCTGAGCTCCTTGTACGCCAACAATACCTGTCTGACCTGTGTGTGAATAGTTAGATGCTGGTGCAAACTTAACTGTAACAGGCTGCATTGTCTTCATTGCTGTCCATAAGTCATTAAATCCATCAACTGTATATAAGTTCTCTGTTGTAATTTCCCAAGAAATGCTTTGAACATTCACTGAAGGAGTATCGCCATGATCCTTGGTAGATACCTCTGTCGTTGTAGTGCTTAGGCTTAGAGCATGACTAGTCGCCATCGCGATAGGCTTGTCATTAAGGAAAACCATAAGCCAATTACCTTTGTAGATATCTGCGTTTGTTAAATTATATGCTGCCATAAATTTAATTTGTATATTTTTATGATTTTATAGTTAGATTTTATTCTGCTTCTATTTTGAACTGTATTTCTTCTACAAATGCATTATCATCTGTTGTATATTCAGATACAGAAAAGACTTGAATTGGATGAATATTTATGTCATCATCTCTTAATCTATATGCTTCCATCGCATGTCTTACAGCATTTGCTAATTCTAATGCTTGTATATAGTTATCTGATACACAAGATATAGTATAAGTTATTGTATTAGTCCATCCAAACTGTCCAAATGATATGTCTTTTGTATAGAATACTTGTAAGCCTGTACGTGAATGCACAATAAATGGAAACTTTAAAGTATCAGGCTGTAGAAGTGGAAATATCTTATGTTCATCTATTCCTAAGATTGATTGAACTTCAGTATCTTCTTCTAATATCTTCTGTACATATTTAGAAATAAGAATTGTGTTGTCAGCCATTATGTGATCAATATTTTGTTATAATATAGTCATAATTAAAAACTTATTTGAATGCCTCTTGTACATATTTGCCAATAATTTCGCGCATCATCTCAACTACGCCTTGTTCATTTGCTTGTACGGCAGATTTAAAGAAATGAGTTCCAGTAATATGTCCTAAGAAACGTTTCTTCTTTAATTTGATGCCTTTATATGTTTTTTGATATCTGTCTCTAGTATCGTTTTCAAAGAATCTAGTTCTATATGTACCAGAGCCTGTCTTTCTTGTACCCATTGCATTTACAACCAATGAAGCGCCATCGACTTTTGTGAATCCAACAGCATCGACTAATGTATCATTGTATTTTGGATTCTTCTGTGTTGCTTTAGGTATCTTAGAAACAAGTTCATTTCTAATCTTATCACGTAAGAAATAAGCTGCATGATATAAAGCATGAGTCTCAGCCTTTGGTAGCTTTTCCTTCATTTCTTCTAATGGTCCTAGAAGTGTGCCTGTTACTTTTAGTTTTATTCCATCCATTTTATGTATTGACTAATGTACATTGTATTTCCATATCGTTATAATACTTATTCATATTGATGCTAAGTATTCTCCAACGTTTTCCATTCCATTCAATCTGGTCAGTCTCAGTAACTGGAACATAAGCACGAACTATGAATGTACGATTTATAGGAAACCATACTTCACCTTCAGAAACCGTCATATTCTCTGAATTGAACTGCACATGCGCTCTGGTATGATACTTCAAAACATACTCTGTCTTAATAGTGCCATATTCAGTCTTGGTTGTCTGAAGTGCATATATGTCAATTGGATCTTTTAGTAAAGCTGAATTCATTATCTGAAATTACGATATAATTTTAATATTGTGTAAATAGCATTTGGAATGTCTATAGATTCACCAGAAGATCCTCTGTTCTGACTATACATATAATCTACTAACATACGTAGAGCATGACGCACTGATGCAGGAATATCTCCATTTTCAGCAACTAATTGATCTAATGAACAGTCAAGCAATTGTGCACACATGTCTTCTGCTGATTCTCCTAATAATTCTAAGAATTCGTCATCTTCTTTAAATTGCTCATCTACATTCAATTGCTTCTTTATTTCTTTTAATGTCAAATATTCCATTTTATTAGTTATGTTTTTATCACAAAGGGATCGGGCCATGTTTGCCCGACCCCGCATCATCTAGAAAATGAAAGTTTATAATGATCAAACTCAAAGAATTGAGTTTTACGCTGTTTCAATTTCTATAGTAGAAGGATTAGTGACTCAATCTACATTACCATATTTGAATGCTTCAGAACGTAAGATCTTAGCATCGAAGAATGCGTTGATTACAAGACGGATGCATCCATTTACAGCTTGTGTGTATTGGTCAACAGTAATGTCGATATCACCCCAAGAACCAATTGCTAAGTAATTGAAATCACCATAAACGAATTTCTTTGTAGAAACGTTAGATGTGTTAAGCATTGGAGTGCCATCGATTTGATTAGCTTCAAGAACCATTCCTGTAGCATTAGTTCCCTTGATCATTGAACGGAAAGTAGCCTTAGCAGTGTTACCCATTAAGTATTTCTTTTCGCCATTGATATTTGCATCATCAAGAGCAGCTTCAAATTGGCAAAGACCTGCATAGTCATCAACGTTTGTTTCAGATACGTTGTAGAAGATACCAGCTGGCTTTGTTGCATCACCATCAGCTGTACCGAAGATTGTAGCTTCTAATTTGTCATTAAGAGCATTAACGATGTCTCTACGGATAGCAGCTTCAACACCGATTGTGTCTTGAGCTAATAATTGCTTAGAGATATCTACATAAGCAGTAAGTCTCTTAGGTTGTAAAAGAACAGTTGTGAATTCGTTGCCTGTTGCAGAAGCAGCAGAAACTTCACCTGCCCAGCCTACAGAACCTTTGCCCATGATAGGTACTTGAACATCTCCCTTTGGAAGACCTGCATACCAACGAACACCTAATTTAGATAATACTGAATTAGCATAAAGTGGTTCTAAGATACCTTCGATTTCTGTTTCAACAACTTGATCATGAACACCAGAATCACCAGTTACTTGCATAGTACGTGTTTCAGCGTTGATTGTGATAGTCTTTAAGTTGTTATCAATTGCATTACGCAATTCTTTTACTAATGAATTCTTTTTCATTTCTTTATTACGTTTATTTTTATCTTCTGTTTCTTTTTCTTCTTCCTCTTCTTCATCAGGAAGTTCTCTTGCATATTCTGCTAGTTTAGCTTCCAAAGCCTTAAGTTCTTCTTTCTTTTCGTCGATCTCTTCACGTAAAGATTTGAATTCTTGTTCTTCATCTTCTGTCATCTCACGGATTTCAGTCTTGCAAAGATCAACGATTTCTTTAGCTCTTAAAGTTGCTTTGTTGATAGCTTCCTTAATTTCTACGCTTGATTTCATAGTATTAATTTATGTTTTTGTAGATTTGTTTATAATATAGTAATTTCTAAAATTATGTTGCTTATTCAAATATAGTCATTTAGATCTACACCTATTGTTTTCTTAAGATGTTCATGCAATAACTTATATTCAGATATACGTTTCTTGTATTGTGGCTGCATTTCAAAGAATGATGAGATCTTTCTATGTCCATTATGCATCATACCTCTTACAAATATCTTATGGCAATATTCTTCAAATGATTTAGTTATATAATGCCTTAGATACAGTGGATCAAACACAATATTGGCAGCATCAGTAGTAAAGTCGACTTTTATCCAATTAATGTCTGTGAAATGTACCCTGTATGTTATGTTTGGATTCCACTTATGCATATTGACACATAGCTTTGTTATATTATGCAACCAAAAGTCTTGATTCTCATATCCACATCTTTCAGTATAGATGTCGTATATTGGCTTATCGTATATTGGCTTATAAATATGTCCAGAACAACCATAGTTCATCCAATACACCCTTACTGCATCATAATCTGTATATCTATTTAATATGTCAGGAAAAGGCTCAGATGATGTTATATATTCATCTATATCTATCACCCAGCACCAGTCATATATATTTAAAGAATGAATATATCTTAGGCCTCTAGTTATTAACTCTGTCTGCATTGCCACTTGTCTTTTCCTTCTATACTCTAAGCTATCATATTCTTCAGGATCATATAGTTCTTTAATTGAATGTAACTCAACATTATCATATTTACAGCAAATATTAGAATGGGAATTAGAAAATAGGTCTTCAAATACGAATATATGAAGACCCATTTCTGTATGATATTTAAGAAAATCGTTAAGATAATCTTGTTCGTTTCTTATTACTGTAAATATTGCTACGTTCATTGTACTGTTATAGCTTGGATTAATGCAGATATATCAGACCATACTGATGCAGCTTGATAAGCAGATACACTATCTGAAGGAACATAAATAGTTGCTTGTGGTCTATCTGTTGATTCACCTATTCCTGTAATAGTAGGTGGTGTTATTGGGAGATATGTCTGTGCTACATCTACCATATCGCTTGCTCCTGCATCAAATTGTTTCACTGTCCATGCATTTCCTGTAACTTCTTCAATATCAGAACCAACTTGGAATCCTGTTATTTCTATAGGAGTTGTTTGATCATCTTGGTGGAATACAATGTCTAATACGTTATCATAGAATATATATTGTACTGTATGAGAACCTGTAGTACTGAACTGATATGTATTAGCTACAGTCTGACGTACACCATCTACAAACATTTGATCAGGATAATTTTGACCATCATCTGCCCATAATGCAGCTGCTTGAGAAGTATTATTTACATTATAAGTTACAGTTACGCCTTGATTTTCTTGTGGAAGAACATAACTAATAGAGATTGTTAAATCTGAATCTGGCATTGTAGCAGTCCAGTGGTCTGTATCCCATGTCGCTCCACTATTCAAATCATAATTCGCTACATTATCAGTTGGATAGATATCAATTACTGTATTCTCAGCTACATCAAAATATTGATAATCTGTTTGCACAGTAACATTATCGAATTTTACAATAACATGATCATGTATACTTTGGCCTTCTAATGTTAATGTATGACCTTGTGGAACTGGTTGAGATAATGTGATTGTTAAATCTTGATTAGGTGCTATAAATTCAGCTCCTACAGTTCCTTGTTGACCTGTTCCGCATGATGGGCTGAATGTTACTTCCTTGCCTTGTCCTATTCCGCTTCTTTGCTCAACTGAATATGAGTTGCCTGTTGTTAATGTACCTGTTGCTTCTGTTGCATCTGATTCACCACCAACTGGTTCCATAGAAACCCAGTCATTATTATCTTCATCAAATATAGATAATCCATAAGGAGCAGTTACAGTTATAGTTGATGGTTGTGCTGGTGCTACTGATAATATATAAGTAACAGTCTGTGCTGCATAATCATCATCACCTTCAAATATAGCTGAAATTGTTGTTCCACCATCGTGTAATAATGTAATTTCTCCAGTTGAAGAATCAATTGTTGCTACACTTGTATCGTTTGATCCGTATGTTACAGTTACGCTATGAGGATTAGATAATGTTGGGAATATATTGTCATCTGCACCAATTGTTACTGTTGCTGAATCTGCGCTCCATGCTAATTCTGGAGATGGCTTATCATCTGCATCAACATAAGGTGCCCATTCTTGCTGAGTTACTGTAAACATATGATAATTATATTTTACAATCTTACTAGCCAAGTCTGGATTCAATTCTACATATCCTTCATAGCATTCTTGCTGTACTTTGATTACATCTGCATCCGTATCTTGTGTGATTACGTATGGAGTTATGTCAAATACGTAAAGAATATCGTTTAATTTCTTTTGTTTCATGATTGTATAGTTGTATTTTTAGATTTGTATTTCTTTTACTGCGTCTTCAAACTCTTTCATCTTCGCATCTAATGATTCTAAGATCTGCTTCTGCTTTTCTTCTTCTGCTTGACGTTTTTCTTCTTTGAATTGCTCCAATGAACGTAATTTTACTTCTGTCTGTTCATATGCAGGAGCAACTGAAAGCAAACTGATTTCATCAAGGAAAGCTATAGAACGAATTGTACGGCTATAAGTGCCATCTTCATTATCGAACCATTCTTCGTCTTCAGGTGCAAATGCAAAACTTAATGCATCATAGTCACCTCTACGGATTCCCTCTAAAAGCATATCACCTTGTGCTGTATTAGGCAATTCTGTTTCGAATTCTATACCTCTGTCTGTTACGAAAAGACGAAGTGATCCTTTTCCAAACTTAGATCTTGCGAAAGTTCCTTGACTTGCATCATGGTTTACATATAATTTAATATCCATGCTGTTGATCAAGTCTTCAGTCAATGCATCTTTAGAAATTGTCTCATAGAATTCTCCATACAAAAGCTCTGAACGTGATTCTGCTGGGATAGCTAAGCCTGAAATTTTACGTGAACCTTCTTCTAAGTTACGAATTTCAGACGTTATACTTCTAATTTCTATCTTATTCTTGTTCATTTTCTGTATTTTGATCTGTATTTTTGTCTTCTTGATTTACTTTATTCTGACTTACATCTGTATAACTTACCGTAAGTTCATCTCCTCCTTCGACTGGGCCATATCCTAATTGCTTTCTTGCTTCATTACGTGATATGATTCCTTTGTCGACTAAAGTTGAAAGATATGAGACTTGTGCTTGTTTATCAGTCTTTATGATATCTTCTTCTATTATATCAATATAGAATTTATTTTGATCTGATGGAAGAATAAGCTTTTTATTAAGTTCTTGTTCCAAATTGATCACATAAGGTGCTAAACAGTTCACCGTAAATGCGATCATTGCTTGTTCAACTGAATTATAAGAAGATTTTGATAAGTCACCTAAAAGAACTGGACTAATATTGAAGAAACGTGCGATCTCCTGAACATTGAAAAGTCTTGTTTCTAATAATTCACTGTCTTTTGAATTAGATGAAATAGGATTGAACTTCATTCCTGCTTCAAGAACTGCAATACCTGTGCCTGCTCCTACTTGTGATTCTGACCACGCAGAACGTATAGACTCACGTTGCTCCTTTGTAAGACGTGGCGAATCTGTTGATAGGATTCCTTTGACTGTCATACCTGAATTGAAGAATTCTGTTGCAGCTTTATCAGCAGAACCACTTAATTTAATCGCATTCTTAGCAAATGCTATGATACTACGACCTTCTATGCCATCGATAGCATGCATTCTTAAATGTATCATATTAATTGGCTCAATTAATGAGTTCGAAACTTCTGGTGCTTGATATAATAAGATTCCAGTTGCCTTATTATATACAATATTGCATTGTCCGTAAGGCAGATATACTAAATTTATAGGCTTTCCAGCTTTATCGCGCTCAATATAGGCAAAGCCATTTCCATGCAATAATACATCTAATATCATATTCTTTGTCATCATAAACTGTGATAAAAGTGAATTGTCAAAGATATGATCTACATAAAAATTAACTGGAATGTCTGAATCTTGCTTAGATTTGACTTCCCAATGCATTTCTGCTACTGAATTTGATATTAAATTGACTGCTGCAAAGAAAGCAGACTGTGAAAGTGCATCATAGTCTTTCAAATTAAGCAGTTTATTCAAAAGGCCAATGCCCTGATTTACTTCTGAACATACAGATGTGTCTTGTTCTTTATGTGGTTGCTCAACTTCTCTTATTTCTTGTTTTCTAAATGGCCACATGTTTATTTATGATATTTTTATTAATATAGAAAAACTATGTATAGTAAGTTTTAGCTTACTTAATATAGAAATTTTAGATTGTCCATGCTTCAGGCTGGAAGTTCTTACTATTCAGATAACAGCCTAATGCTTCTATTGACGAAATGACAGGATCAATTTTATTGTTCTTCTCACCGTTAGCTTTCGTTGGCTTACAGTTCTCCATATGATCCCACATTAATTCAACATTCTCAAAGCACCATTCAACAGCAGGGTTAGCATCTATTATACACCTATTACTTCGTATAAGCATCTCAATGAATTTCGTTGGCTTATTGAAAGATGCTAATGTCTGACTATATGCAGATAATGGAAGTCCTGCTTCTTCTGCGTTTATAGCCCATTGTGTCGCATTATATGAGTCATATCCATAATCAACAAAATATAGTTTCTTTGAAATATTCAATTGATCTTTAAGTATATGCTCATAGTCTACAACGTTGCCTGCCGTCTTAATTGCCCATCCTCTTCTTATCCATTCTTTATAATATTCCCTGTTAGGCGATATGTCTAATGCTTCTTGTGGAATATACAGCCAGGATTTGAAAATGAACTTATCGCCATTTATTTTTCTATCAGGATTAGGTGGAATACATATTGAATGAGCAGTTAAGTCACATACTACAGATAAGTCACACCCACCATAAGCCATCTCACCTTCATAGTCATCTAAGTTTACAGGCTGCATTATAGACTGCATAAGTTCATGTGATATCCAAATGTTAGATGACTGCATCCATTGGTTTAAGTTCTTTGTTCTTATTGATACTTCATTAGAAGGTGTATTTATAGCAGTTCTAATTTGATCTTTCATATAGTCATATCCTACAGTCTGACCTAATGACGGATTTGCCTTTATCCAAACATTCTCATCCTTCCAATCATCATCTTCGTCTAACTGATACAATGCACTGAACCATGAATCATCTTCAATCATATTCTTTAAGATTCTTGTGCAATAAGACCATTGGTTATATAATGGGTACGTCTCACCTATATGGAATCCACATGTTGATATTCCTACAGCTAAAGGATTCTCAATTGCTCCTTGTGAAGTCTTTAAGATATTCCAAACTTCAAAAGACTTAGCTTCATGTCCTTCATCTTGTAAGAACATTGATGCACCAAGACCATCAAGTTTAGATGTGTCTGATGCTAATACGTTAATTCTCGCGCCCGTAATCGGTGAATAAAGATTATGTCTAAATCGTTTTACGATCTTCTCTTTTGGATCTATTGATTTTGCTTGTTCTGAACAGTGTCTGAATGCAATTGCTGCTTGTTGTGAAGAGTTAGCAATGAAGTCAATTTCTGGTGATTTCTGTCCATCACATAATGCAACAGTCAAAGCTAGACTTGCACCCATGAACGTCTTACCTGACTTACGTGCTAATAACAATAATACATTCTTAGTTACTCTTTTATTGCTATCGATATATTTCCATCCGAATATATTAGCATATATCCATTGTTGATAATCTAATAATATAAAATTTTTCCCAGCATGCTTGCCTTCTGAGTGCTTCATTTTCTGAACAAAATTTATCTTCTTATCAACATCTAAATAATCAAATATAAGATCATCACGTTTTGCAAAATCAAACATACGTTGACATGCCAATTTAATGTAATTACCAACTATAACATTTCCGTCAATTACATCTTTTGCATATTTCCAATAAGGTTTTTCATAATATATATGTGTCATTTAAATGATCATTATAAATTTCATATAATAGTAAAATAGTCATTTACGACAAAAATGGGGTAGCCATCGCCACCCCTAAGAAAAAAATAATTAAAGATTATAAATAATAGTATGATTAAATATGGAAAATATAAAATATAAATAATTAATGAAAGATAATAAATAGGCATTCCACTGAATACCAGTTATAATATAGTCATTTTCTAATTAGGCACATACGTAAAGAATCTGTATGTAGTTCCTGTTAATGCTTTCTCTTCAATTTCACTAATGCTAATAAATAGATTAGGTTCAGTTTCCAAGCATAAGTTAAGCCATTCTTTAATCAATATAAATATCATATCACCTGTCTTACTAACACGTAATGTGAACTTAACAAATGACATATTCTTATCTCTTTCAAATGATAGCTTACTTACTTCTTTTGGAAAATCATGCATTGACTCAATTATAGAATCAATTGTGTTGTTTACAAAATTAATGTCTTTTGCTTTTTGTATATTATCTACTACTATCTTTATTTCTTTTGTCATTATTATATTACTTATTTTATTAATAATAATATTTTTCTAAGTAATAGGTAAAAAAGGAGGACCAAAAATATATGCACATATGTAAAACTTAGAATAAAATGGTCCTCCTGCTGTTAAAATATTAATGAAAAGTTAATTAACGATATATAATATAGATATATTAAACAGTCCCATTCAAACTATGTATTTTCTTATAATATGCTGTCTGTTCAAAATTATCTGGTTTATTTAGATATTTATGTTTTTCATGGTGGTGCATCCTACATAATGGTTGTAAATTATCTACATCCAATAATGCTAATCGTCTATCATTTTCATCAGTGAACCAACTCCATGGTATACGATGATGACATTCTTCTGCAGGTACTGACCTTCCTTCAAACATACATTCTTCACAGATAGGATGCAGGTCCATGTAATAGTCTCTTAACTTTTTCCACCTTATGTCTTGATAATAAACTCCATATTTCTTTGATCTATGTTCATCATATTCTTTCTTACGTGATGGAGGACTTATTCTTCTTTTAGTAATATAAGGCATATATTCATCATCTAATGCTCTTTTTATATCTTAGTGTTAATTTATATTAGTCTATATACTAGAAGGATGTAGAAAGCATTCTACCGCTATCTACATCTCTTTAAAGTCTATTGTTTAGTTTTTCTTTTTTCTAATTGTTTTGTTGCCTTTAATACTGCATATTGAATAGGATCATAATTGTCACATGCTGCTTCAAACAGTTCATGTGCTTTCTTATAGCCTACTTCTTCAATCATTAACTGTCTCCATATCTCTGACTTCTCTTCTTCTGTTATTGCTCTGTTCAACATCGTTTTAGTTTATCAATTTGTTAAGAAGCTCCTCTGCATCTTCTTCATCACCACCGTTATTAAGACGTTTTAGTTTCGCTTGCTCAAATGGTGAAAGCGAAAGTTTTTGAAGGATGTTAAGTATTTCTTGATGTGCGTGATTAAGAACTTGTATTGATGGTGACTTTGCAATTCTGTTATAATTGTCTTTTGAAGTTAAGTCCTTTTCATTCTCAATGTTATCAACTGCCATGAAATACAACTTTAATTGATTTGCTAATAAGTCTAAGCAACAATAGAAATAATTGCTAAGTCTTTCATTTGCATTCTTACAGTCATCATAAACACGTGAAAGAAACTCAATCACACGTTCATCATACTTCTCATATTTCTTTTGAATATATTGATCAATTATTTTCATATAATATTTGTTTTTTATTTTACATCAATTACAGAAAAATTACTACTAGAAAATTTTAAATTATAAAAACATCCATTTTTAGATTTAGCTGGATACACGAAGGGAGG
>Ga0265298_10003177_pt1 | contig 22024 bp, 20 predicted proteins | sample AusTroGonzalo_MG_3_FD_193486 | JGI IMG/M metagenome (GOLD analysis project Ga0265298, IMG submission 193486) | Bovine rumen microbial communities from tropical cattle in Woodstock, Queensland, Australia - Gonzalo_01 | ecosystem: Host-associated > Mammals > Digestive system > Stomach > Rumen ...
ACACCGCGGCTGAATTCAGAATGTTCCATGAAACGGCAATGGCCAATTTCTTCGAGTTGGCGACGCAATGGGATTGAGTTGAAATAATTCATATTATTGAACCTCTGTTAAATAAAATGTTCCGAGGTAGAATATAGTAATTAGACGAGAGACTAGAGACGAAAGACGAAAGAAAGATGGCAGAAGTTAGAACTTAGAGCTTAGAAAATGCCACAAGCAACGTCATTGCGCAGAGCGCATGACCGCATCGGCTCGGCAATAGAACCCGCTAGCGGTTCTGCTGCACTCGCCTCGCACGTCATTGCGAGCGTAGCGAAGCAATCTATACACACTTATTGAAGGGGGAAGCCTCCCCCTGATTGCAGCCTTGCCCTTGTGTCATCCCGGCCTTGTGCCGGGATCACCTTCCCTATCAGCAATTGTCACCCTGGACCCTGGAGCACAATGTGCGATAGGGGATAGGGCCCAGGGCAAGTCTTCCATACACCCCCACTGCGGGCTTCAGTCGCCAGCCCGCAACGCCCGGCTAGTTCTTTACACAACGGACGGACAAAGCATCGCTTTTAGCAATGCCAAAGTCCCCCAGGAACGATTCGTTACTGGAATTCCACAAGAGCATGCCGTAGCCGAGGTCTTCATAAAAATCAGTAGCACTCCAGAATACGCTAGTGTTGCAGTCTTGGCCGAATTCACCATCGAAGCCAGCGCCGGTTGGCAACGCAGAAAAGCCGAAAGCGTCCGTACCATTACCATTATCATTCCAGTGCATCTGCGATTTGAGAACCTTTCCCGCCGTAGATTGTCCACCCACCGCCGTAAGTAGGATTTTCCATTCCCAACGACTTGGCAGATGCCAGCCCATGGGGCAGATACCTTGAAAAACGCGTTCATCGATCAAGTACTGTCGGCACTCCGAACCATTTCCGCAGCCAGTCATTACCGAATCAATAGCCGCCGCCCAAGTGTAAAGACGACCGGCCACATCGCAGTTTTTAGGTTCATTGTTGTAGCACCAAGACCAATCGTATTTTGCATCGCCAGAACCACCCTGCCCAGGGTCAAAATTCAAATTTTCGGCCATCCAAGTCTGGTCTCCAATTTTCACAGTTCTGTAAACATAGCCATCACGTTCATCGGTCATCGTTCCATAATTAATATTCGGATTCAAGTAAGCATCTTTCGTTAAGCTCCAAACAGAACAATTCAAAGAACTTGATGACTGTTTAATCGGTTCAGAACTGCTACTGGATTCCGGGTCGTTGCTCGCAATGACGGATGAAGAACTATTCAGTTTTTTCGATGAGCTACTACTTTCTTCGCTTATCGATTCATCATTCGGCCCAGAGGAAGACGACGAATCATCCCCGCACCCGACAAAAGCAAACGCAGCCACTCCCATCGCAACAAGAAACTTTTTCATAAAACATTCCAACTTAAATTTATCCGCAACAAATGTAATTTATTTTCACCCCAGAACACCCAAAGGCGGCCTTACGACCGCCTTATGTTACTTCCAATGCATGGTCAGTTTGCGTTTGCACTGGGCGCAATCCGTCAAATAAGAGTCAATAAGAGTCTGGTAGGGAATGCCGACCTCTTTCGCCATATTCTTGAAGTACTCAATAGTACTCGAATTCAGACGGATTGTAATCTGCTTTTTCAATGCGGCAGCATAAGGATTTTTCACCGCCTTCATGCTTGCAAAATCGTATTCCTTTTTCATAATCCGCCTCTCACATAATAACCCACTCAAATTCTACTTCCATGCAGAACCTCGTGGTGTAATTATAATATAATTATATTTAATGAGAAAAGCAGCTAATTGTGTGATCATATTATACTTTTTACCGGGAACGCCTCCCGCGAGCGAATAGAGAACATCCCTATCTCTCTATATACACGCCATTTTCGGGCGTTTGAATACCAATTTTCTGGTAAAAAGATTTTATCAAAAAAAAAGAGGGAGAAGATTGGTCTTTCACTTCGTTCAAGCCCCAACTGTTCGGCTCGATCATAGTCATGCGAGCATGACTACGATACTCGCCTTTTTCAGTTGTCCCCCTGTTTTCGGACTCGTCTCAGCCTGCTCCGCACGCTCACAGGTCACCACCTAAAGGTGGACATGTACACTAAGGCATAGAGGCCAAGTGTCCAAAGGCCACAACGCCCCAGCTAGTTTTTGAGGCAACGAACAGCGAAAGCGCTGTGCTTTATGATGAGATACAGGTACGCATCCTCGTTGAGCTTGTACAAATACACATAGTTGACGTGGGTGTTATCGCCCTCAGAGGCACTCCAGAAGTGGGCGAATTCGTCATCGCCATAGAAGTTTTTGCCATCGTGGTTCACGAGGCCGGCGGGAAGCGCGGAGAAGCCGAATGCGTCTGTGCCATTGCCGTTATCAGGCCAGCCGTTCCGGGATTTGAGAGCCTTACCGGCTTTCGATTGACCACCCACAGCTGTGAACAGTTTTTCCCATTCAGCGTTATTCGGCAAATGCCAACCCGGCGGACAAACCCCGTAGACCGTGTCGGGCAAGACACAAGTCTTGCCATTGCCGCAATCCCGCGGATTGTCAGCATCGTTCGCCAACTTCACCGAATCAATGGCGGCGGCCCAAGTATAAAGGCGCCCCGCAACCTCGCAGTTCTTGGGTTCATTCTTGTAGCACCAAGACAAATCATATTTGTTCTCGCCCGAACCTCCCTGACCCGCGTCAAAGTTCAGGTTCTCAGCCATCCATACCTGGTCACCAATTTTCACCGTCTTATACGTTTTTCCATCACGGGAGTCCGTCATAGTACCGTAGTCAATATCAGGATTAAATCGACATTCTTTCGGCACATCCCAGCTCCAACCCGTTTTCCCCTCCAAAAGCGCCGAACAATTTATCTTGACCGCTGAACTGCTGGAATTTACTACAGTGCCGCTAGAGCTAGACTGCACATCTGCAGAACTGCTCGACACAACACTCGAAGAAGACTTGTCTCCTTCGTCATTGCGACTTGAACTGCTTGCGCTGAGCGAAGTCGAAGTTGAACTCGACGAGTTCGAGGCAAGCTCCTTGCTGCTACTGGATTCCATCCCCCCATCAGGGGTCCTAGATGACGAAGATGTCGCAACGTTCGATGAAGACTTTGCCGAGGAACTCGACTTCGCGCTGCTGGACGACCCACGTTCCACAGAAGAAGACGATTCAACACCTGGTTCCTCATTGGGCCCAGAAGACGAAGAATCATCCCCACAAGCAGCAAACAACATCGCCGTCATCCCCACCGCAATAAGAAATTTTTTCATAAAACCTCCAATAATTCAATATAACAAATCAAAAATAAACGTCAATTTACTTACCCTCCCAAAAAGAGCGAAATCCCATATACCGTATCAGGCAAGGTACAACATCAGAACTCATAAAAGTCATCCCAATTAAATTGAACAGCAATAAATGAAATTTATTTTCAGACTTTTCTGATTTTCTCAACATAAATGCGGTCGAGCCAGCATAAAAAAAGTATATTCAAAAGTAGATTTTATAGTGGCCCCTTATGGACCGAGAATAAACTAAACAATTCGCATTCGCAAGGACCGCAAATGAAAAATTTTCTCCTAATAACAGCTATTACTTTTTCTGCTATTTTAACGGCTTGCGATAACGATGAAAGTTTTACCGCACCAGAAAAAATAAATGGTATAGAAAGCAGTTCCTCTAAAAAAGCAGAATCCCTATCAAGTAGCAGTTCTACAGAATGTCCAAACGAGACTCAATGCGAGAACATTGCTGAAACAGATATCAGCACCTGGGCCTTTACTGTCAAAGACGCTGAAGGCAATGATGAGAATTATGTCAATGAAACCAAGTATGTCGAAATTGACGAGTACGGAGGTAGAAATTATACGAAAACGGAAGTTTTCTCAATCAACGCGAACGGTTTCAAGAATCTAATTTTCGCATGGGCCTATCAACAGGGCGATTCGTTAAATTATAAGGACGGCTATAAAATTGTTAAGTCCGCTTGCATAGATCGTGTGCAGCAACAGCATTGCAGAAATCCACAAGCCGATAAACCAAACGCAAAAGATACGACAAAAATAAACTGTTATGCAACTTATATGAAATTAGAAAATGGAGATTCCTTAAAAGTTGCAGAATGCGATGATGGCCGATTGTGGCTATACAATTCAGATGACATTATATCTAAAAAATATTTTTCAGAACATGTCGGACGAACCATTCCGTATTACGATGAAAATTACGCCGTCAATTGCCACATAGGAAGCCAGTGTTACGATTACGTTGAACAAGGCGAAAGAAAAGGTGGTTGCGTTCCTTCTATATGGTGTCCAGAAAAATCTACATTATAGATTTATTTCATCTTTATCTGATACCCATCTTCAGGGCGAATCCACCTGTCAACAAACGACTTGTTTTCAGTAGGTTCAACCAACTTCACAACAGAACCTAGATAAAGCCGAATCATTTTCTCAGCGTGTTTATGCGCGAGGAGTTTTAGTTCAATACCATTTTCGGTCTCATACTTTTTCTGCTCGGCAACAAAGAACTTCTTGAAGTCTTCGAATTTAATGCCATTAAACCAACCACTCGTTTCCCACAACACCCTAATGCTTTCGAAATCAATGCTATGGCTCAAAATCTTTGGTTCGGGAAGTTCTACAAGAATCATTCTTGTAACAGAATCAACGTTGATTTTGACATCTTTTAAATCGTAACCTACTTTAACATCGCCTTGGTATTCCAGCGACAATTCCTTTATAGACTTATTGATGCGCCAGTCCGGCATGTAGTTCAAAAGTTTTTTCGCATCTTGATAGTTAGCGACTTTTCTGTAATGGTGATGGAGCGTTGCAATTTCGGCAATTTCGTTGACCCGCTGTTCTACGAAAGCGCTCGTAATCTGCGTTTTACTGGAAGCTGATGATTCCAATTTTTTCACAACAAGAAGTGTTGCAACGACAGTTACGCACAAAATAAATACAATGAGGACAATTTTTAAAGCAGTCCTCACTACCGGTTGACTTTTTATTCGGCTCCACCATTGAACGGCCATATAAAGATTCTCCTCTTGCGCTTCTATAAATATCGCAAAAAATTTCTAATCAATCAAGTCGTTTTGGAATCTGGACAGGTGTTCGAACGGTAAAATTTGCCTTCCTCTGAAAAGTCCGCAGCCATCGTTGATCAATTGGTTATTGATAGCCTTGAACATATTTACGTCAAGTTTCGAAAGTTCAAGCTCTTGCAATTTGATTAAGCGTTCGTAGGCTTCGTCAAAGTAGACGCATTCACCGCTTGGAATTTGGTCGTGCTTGGAGCGCCGCGTTTCTTGCGTTTTTTCATAACCAAAATGGTTTGCTTCTCCGATTTCAGCAAAATCATCCATGTCTTTTGTACGGAGTTGCAGTTCCGTATAGCAACGCGCCAAGTTATCATAAAACGTTATATGTAACGATTGATAACCGGAGCTTCGCGGAGTTGCCACCGAATCATGGTAATACGGACGAACAGAATCTTTAAGCAATTCACAAAATCCGCCATCGGAATGTCTAGAAATTTCAGGTGTAAAACCACGTTCTTCAAGAAATTCGGGCATCACGTTTGCAATTTCATATAGATAGTTTCGTTCAACCTCGCTCCGTTCTTCGCCTTTTTTGATGTGGCAGACCGGCATCGAAATCACGATGCGATAGGCAATCAAATCGCGGAAATTCAGTTGGCTTTTGATTTCGGCTTCAGACGGAAACACACCATTTTTCTTGTAGTAGTTGTAAACAAATTCAAGGATGTATCCATTGAATTTTTCTTCGGAGCGAATCAACGATTTTATCCGTCCTTTAAACGTAAATGCCAAGAAAGGATATTCTCTTGTCATAAACTTGTAGAACTCTTTGATTCTCTGAGACTGCGAGGTCAAGAAGTCGTTATGCTCCAGCAATTCAATAATCTGAATCAGAAAATTCGAATGTGCAAGATCAATGCTGTTATGCGATTCTTTCGCGCTGTTTCTAAGGTCATTCGAATATTGATGCAAAATTTTCAGTACCGTATTCCCAGAAAACAGGTAGTCATTCAAAGAGACCATTTCTCCTCCTAAAGCCTAGGATTTTAGAGGCTTACAGGAAGTAATATAACAAAAAGCATTTGCACATCTTATTAAAACAAGATAAATTTCTAAAAAACTAAATTTTATAAAAACCGTTCACTCGAACAATTTACATAAACTGTAAAGAGAATTTTCAGGATACAAATTCATGAAAAACAGAGAACTCAAAATTCACGGCGTTTACAAGCATTTCAAGAACCGCTATTACATCGTCGAAGGCATCGCGAAGCATTCTGAAACCGAAGAGGAATATGTCATCTACCGCGCCCTTTACGGCGATAATACAGTTTGGCTCCGCGAAAAGTCCATGTTCCTAAGCGAAGTCGATCACGAGAAATATCCAGAAATCAAGCAAAAATACCGCTTTGAAGAAGTCGAGCTGAGCAAAGCATAACGACAAGGCCATAAAGAAAAGATTGCCCAATTTTCATTGGACAATCTTGATGTTTTTTATGAACAAGTTACTTTCTGGCAAATTTCACAACATAAGGCTTTCCCGAAGGGGGCTTCACCATTATTCCGTAAACGCCCATCGGTAAAGACGATAAATCCAGTTCTTTGCGGAAAACGCCACTCGCTATTTCAGCCCCTACAACGGAACGAATCGTGTAGCGGAATTCCGACGACGAACCACGAACTTGCAAACTATTTCCACGAATTGTCACACCGTAATCGTAAGCCAAGTGCGGCAACGAAACAAGCGAATCATTCCCCGTAGAATCCGGGCCCTTCGCAATCTTTGCCTCACGAGCATCATCAAAGAACTTGACCATTTTTTGCAAATTCTCATCCACGTACATTTCGGTTCCGCCATGCGTACCGCCTTTCACAGAGACTAGCTCCGTCACTACATTATGATTTTTCAGGGAATCATAAAGTTCCTGGCTTTGCTCTTTATTCACCACCTGATCGGAAGTCCCGTGGAAAAGAATTATCGGCGGATCATCTTCGCTGGCATAATACGGTGAACTGGCAACCATCCATTTGTCCTTATTGCCTTCGCGTTCAACACCGATAAAAGCCCCTTCGAACGTTCCGTTTCCACCAAAGCTATTGATCGGATTCATCGTGTAAATATCGGTCGGCGGAGACCACAGCGAAGCAGCATCAATGCAACTGCTCAACTCAGTAAAATTCCCCAGCGAGCCCACCAAATCGACCGTTACAGAACCTGATTTGCCTTCTTTCAAACCGCAGGTTGTTGCAACAAGACTCGAAAGGTGGCCGCCCGAAGAAAATCCAGACATTGCAATAAAGGAGGTGTCAATTTTGTATTTCGAAGAATTTCCGCGCAAGAATCGCACTACCGCCTTGAGATCATGCAACTGCGCCGGGTAAACGGCATCGCTTGCAGAACGATGATTCGGCGTGGCCACAGCATACCCTGCCTTGAGGAGCGCTGCACAAATTGTATTCAAGTCCGCAGAACCTTTAGAATTATTTTGACTCCAAGCGCTTCCATAAGTATGGATGACTACGGGGTACGAATCCTTTGTTTCCTTGGGCAAATACAAGTCTAATGAATGATAGGTTTTTCCATCGCCAACGTAGTTTACGTCGGAAAATTTTTCGGAATACTCCATTTTATTTCCGCCAGACTGAGGACCGCCGAAACCGCCACCCATACCGCCGCCCCATTGGGCAAACGCGGAAACTGCCAAAAACAGGCTTGTCGCCATTATTTTTTTCATAGACACTCCAATCAACATGCTCTGACATCAGAACCACATCCAATTTAAATTTACCACGAAAATGAGTTTATGTTTATCCAAAAGTCAAAATTACATTGTTCAATTTTACAACGGAGTTATTTTTTCAACTGACATTTATTATAAAACAGCCGTTATTTCAAAACAAGCAGCCAATTTTTTGAAAATAAATTTTCATAAAAAAACGTATAAGATTAATAATATTATATTACATGTCATGAACAAAAAAACACTTATCACCACACTTTTAATTATTGTCGGGATTCTCATGATCACGTTCTTCGTGAGAGACTGGCTTGTCTTTTACCAATGCGGCGCTGTCGAGCAATGCCTCGTAGAAAGCAGCAACTACCAAAATATCGCAAAGTTTGCGGTAACCGCCATCATGACAGTTATTGTATTTTTCATCGGCAAAAACTGTCTTTGCAAGCGAGACCGGAACTTTTTGCAGGCTGGTTTTGCAATGGCCTTGTGCGCAGATTTCTGCTTGAAAATCATGCACAATTACTCCCATGTTCTAGAGCATCGCAGTGATTACACGTTGCTTGGCATTTGCTTTTTCATGGTCGTGCAGGCGTTGTTCATTTACCGCCACACGCGCACAAGCGACACGGATAACAGCTCCCCATGGGTTCTCTGCATTCCGTTCGCGGTCATGTTTATTTTGAACGCACTTCACCTGTTCCGCATATTTGAAGGACCGACAGTTCCGATTATCGGAACTTACGCAACATTCCTTTTCAGCTCGCTCTACGTAGCTTGCCAAGCACCCAAGAAAGGATACTTTCCCGCCAAAAACGCAAAGAACATCAAGCGCGGCATGATTCTTTTCGTCTGTTGCGATGTTTGCGTTGGCATTTCGCTTGCCACCGGCGAAGACCACAGTGTTCAAGAAATTATTGCAACAGTAGCAAACAACTTCGTATGGTATTTCTACACACCGGCATTGATCTTGCTTGGGCTTAGCGGGTACAAGAGAAAAGACGGGTGACAAAACTATTTTACAAGACGACCTTTGAAATCGTAGGCGCGAGGCACAGGCTTCGCGCCATTATTGTCACGAGCGTATCCGCGTTCATCACCGAATTGCACGTAAAGCATTCCGTTTTTGCGGTAAACTTTTGCGCCATAAACATGCGCTTGATTTGAAGTTCGTACGCCCCCATGAATTGCCACAGTAGAATCCTTCGCCGGGATTTTATCATCAAGCTTGAGCAAGCGCCACTTCTGGTTCCATTCCCAGTCATCGGCCCAGCTCTGCACCACGCGTTCGCCATCCGTCGTTGAACGCAAATACAGATTGCTATTCTGCATTTTCATGCGGACCACATTGCCTTCGTAACCAGACTGTTTTTCTAGAATCACTTTCTGGTGACCACCGCCGTTCCACTTGTACAGCCCCATCGTCACGCCGGCATCCGTCGATTCGTTCGGAACATCCAGCGAAAGGTCGCCAAAGTTGATGCGGTAAGTCGTCGAAGAAAGCGGCGTCATCGTCGCAATCGCATTATCACCCTTGCAATCGCCAAGCGCGAGTTTATCATCGGCAGTTCGAGTCATGCAAGTTCCGAAGTTCATCGAGAAAATGCGCACGGTATCAGGCTTTGCTGGCTTCGCTTGCCACACACGCACCCAATCCGCTTCGAAATACGCAGGTTTATCCGCCGTAATGTCAATATCGTCGCCAGCCCAGCCGCCAATCGCTAAATTCACGATGATGTACTGAGCCGCAAGTTGCTTGATTTCCGTCGGGCGATTGTAACTAGCAAACTTTTTATCGTCAAAGTAAAAACTCAACGTGCTCTCGTCCCATTCCACCGCATACGTGTGGAAGCCCGCAGAACGGTCTACATTATCGTCCTTGTGACCACCAAAGGAAGCTTCGTGATCCCACGCCGAGCCGTGACTGTTATACCAGCTCGGGTCGGTGTAATGCAAGTAGTAATGGTGTTGCTTGCGCGATGCCGGAATTTCGAGAATATCAATTTCGGGAGGCCAACCGTCTTGCAGAGTCCAGAACGCAGGCCAGGTGCCCTTTTGCGACGGAGCCTTGAAGCGGCCTTCAATGTAGCCATACTTCACTTCGAAATGATTCTTGGTATCAATCGCGCCCGAGGTGTAATCGACCGGAATTTCCTTATTGTTGAATTTAGCCTTTCGTCCTTTGGCATCAGGATGCGTTTTCTTTTCGCCCTTGAGCTTGAGCGTACCATCGGAGACAATCACGTTTTCTTTAGCGCAGTAGGCGCGATGGTTATGCGTGGGTCCCCAGTTGTAAGTCGAATTCCACTTTTTCGTGTCCAGCGAAGTGCCATCAAAATTGTCTTCGAAAACGAGTTCCCAACCGCTAAAATTTGCAGGAGGGTCAGCAAAAGCAATAGCCGCGAGTGATGCGATGACCGCGGAACAAGCCCGCGGCAGGCTAAAAATCTTTTTCATATCCAATTCCAATCCTCACCCACGGCTTTTGCAAAAGAAACTTGCCACCACCAAAAGCAAAATAAAAATGCCGCAGGTTTTATAAATATACCTTCGGCACTCCAATAAGCCTAGTTAAAAGTTGTAAAAAAGGTCCAAAACTGCGAAATTTGCGTTTTTTACTGAGCATTCATTACATGCTTGCGCCACTTACCACTCTTCCAACGGCGCCAGAAAATCACCGGAGCCGTGCTATAAACGGCAACAACCGCAATCCAAGCGTAATGGGCCGGCAGATGGAAAACGTAAGCCACAACGTACAAGGCGATGGCGACAAACCAGTTCATGATACCGCAAGCGAACATCACCCAGACCGTATCGCCCGCACCGCGAAGCGCACCCGCATAAATCACGAGCAAGACTTCGACAAAGATATAGAACGTCGCAATCCGCAACATGAACATACTCATGGGGCGAGCCGCATTAAAAATCGCAAGAGCTTCTTCCGTCGCTTCTGCAACATCCGGCCTGAAAATATCCGTCAACACTCCCGGCAAGAAGATGAAGAAAACGCCCATCACCAGAGAATAGCCCCAGCCAAGCTTAAGCCCCGAATAAGTCGAACGTGTTGCCGCAGCCGCATTTTTCGCGCCCACGTAACGTCCCACCAAACTCGTAGACGCCACTTCAAGTCCCATCAGCGGCACATACGCCACCAAGTCCCAGTTGAACATGATCGACGAAGCTGTTGCAGCCTCCGGACCAAGTGCATGGAACATCAAAATCAGCGATTGGAACGCAGCCATGTTCAAGAACATTTCGACGCCAGACGGGATTCCCTTTTGCAAAAGTTCACGAGTCAAGGGCCAGCTAAACGCAAACGCAAAACGCGTACGGAATCGGTTATGACAACTCTTGCTGAAGAATTTCACAAACAGTATAACCGTCGAAACCACATTGCCGATGAGCGTGCCATAAGCAGCGCCCGCAACACCCATCGCTGGAATCGGACCGTAGCCGTAAATCAACACGAAATTGCAAGCCACGTTCACAATCATGCCGACAAACGCCGCCTTCATCACAATCTTAGTTTCGCCGATACCGCTAAAGAAACACGGCGCCGCATTACGCAACAAATTAATCACGCCGCCGAACATCAAGATGTTAAAATACGTCTTCTGGTATTCTAACTGATCCGGCGACAAGTGTTCCAGCCCAAACGCAAAATGCCCCAGCGGAATCGTCAAGTACAAAAACGGCACAGAAATCAACGACAAATACACCGATTGCATAAACACGCGAGCGCAATCCCACTTCTTTTTTGCACCAAGACGTTGCGCCACCATCGCCGTCGTGTAGCTGATAGCACCCGTAAAGAACATCGTGAGCGCAAGCTGTACCGCCCCCGCGCCAAGTGCCGCATTCATTTCGGCAGGGCCAAGCTTCGAGAGGAACAGGCGATCGATAAACGTCATGAACGTGTCGAAAGACATCGACATGAGCATCGGAAGCGCCACCACGAGCACATCCTTCACGTCCCCATTCTTCTTAAACTTTGACGGTTTATAAAACCTATTTAATATCGCATCAACCATAGCCTGGTAAAGATAGAAAATTCATAAACCGCACGATGGTTATAAAGTTCCAAAACTAGCGTTTCAACTTTTTCAAGTTTTCAAGGCGATTGAGCGCTTCGTAAAGCGTTTCGTCTTTCTTCGCAAAGTGAAGACGCACAAGATGATCCACCGGTTCGCGGAAGAAACTTGAACCCGGAACAGCCGCGACACCGACTTTTTGCGCCATGTCGATGCAGAATTTTTCGTCCGGCTTATCACAGGATGCCGCGCAATCGCGAGATTCGCTCACGGAACTGCGCGAACCATAGCCGAATTCGCTGATGTCGATTAGTACAAAATAAGCGCCTTGCGGTTCGGTAAAACGCAACCCGAGATTGCGGAGTCCATTCGTAAACACATCCTTCATGTGCGTGTAATGCGCCTGCAACCCCGCATAATACGAGTCGTCAAAACGGAGCGCCGTCACAGCTGCTTCCATCAACGGAGCCGCCGCACCCACCGTCAAGAAGTCGTGAACTTTCTTGATGCGTTCCATAATAGGTTCTGCAGCAAGTACATAGCCCAAGCGCCAACCCGTAATCGAATAAGTCTTGCTCAAGCTGCTACATTCAATCGTGCGCTCGAACATCCCCGGAAGCGTAGCAATGTACGTGTGACGATGCGGAGCAAAAACAATATGCTCGTAAACTTCATCCGTAATCACATACAAATCGTACTTGATGGCAAGCGATGCAATAATCGAAAGTTCTTCATGCGTAAAGACTTTGCCGCTCGGGTTTGCCGGATTGCACAACACAAGCGCCTTCACGCCCGGCTGCGCCATCGCACTTTCCAAGACATCCGCATCAAAGCTCAAGTCCACCGGCGAAAGTGGCACATAAACGGGAGTCGCCCCGCAAAGAATCGTGTCCGCGGAATAGTTCTCGTAGAAAGGCGAAAACAGCACCACCTTGTCGCCCGGGTTGCACACCGACATCATCGAAGCCATCATCGCCTCGGTACTGCCACACGTAATCACAATTTCTTTTTGCGGATTGTAACGCAGCCCGCTAAAATGGAACTGCTTGTCGCTCAGCGCCTCGCGGAAATTCTGCGCACCAAACGTAATCGCATACTGGTGCGGCCCCACGGGGGCAATTTCGGCCAACCGCCGCGTCAACGCCTCCGGCGGCTCAAAATCAGGGAACCCCTGCGACAAATTAATCGCCCCGCACGCATTGGCAATACGGGTCATCCTACGAATAACGGAATCTGTAAAAGTTTCGGTACGTTGGCTCAGTGGTTTCATGGTGGACAAATTTATATTTTTTTACGAGACATGGTCATTGAAGCGCATGGACAAGGAAGAAAAACACTATATCGTACTTACTCAATTTTAAGGAGGAACAACCATGAAGCGCTTGAGTTTTGCAGTGGCAACCATTTCGCTTGCCATTTTTGCCTGCAGCGATTCTTCATCAGACGCGTCGTCGGCATCATTGCCTGAAGTGGTCGGCAATCTGACAGAACTGCAACACCTTGAATGCAACAAGGATAACGAGGGAATAGTCGTCACTATCGCCGAGAACCAATCGCAATTCAAATGCGATGGCAAATCTTGGGTAGTCGACCCCTCTACGTTAGTGAAAGATTCTAGCTCCTCAAGCTCCGAAATGTCCTCCAGTTCAAAAAAATCTTCGAATTCAGAAGAGTCGTCCAGTTCAGTAAAGTCCTCCAGTTCAGAAAAGTCTTCTAATTCCAACAAGTCGTCCAGTTCCAATAAATCCTCAAGCTCCGCAAAATCGTCCAGTTCAGTAAAGTCCTCGAGTTCCAACTTAATATTCATTTCCCCAATAACGGAATCATCATCTTCCGAAACGCCAACCTCGTCTTCCGAAAGTACAGTCGTAAAAGACACGCTCAAATACAACTTCGGCAAGCTTGTCGACCAGCGTGACAACAACGAGTACAGAACCCTGACCATCGACACCATAACCTGGATGATTGAAGCCCTGCGGTTCAGCGACTCCACAAGCGTTCCCTCCCTTAAGGGAAAAACCGAATGCACCGACGAAATATGCCTATACACATGGGCGGCAGCCATGGACTCTGTCAACACCGGGTGCGGCATCGACAATGTCTGTCCAACTCGCTACTATCAAGGAATCTGCCCTAGCGGATGGCACGTACCCCTTTATGTAGATTGGGAAGCGCTTTTCAACACAGTCAAAGCAGAAGACGACAGCGTATATAATCTACTGCTCAACAAATACGATTTCTGGGGAACCATGCCCGACACGAACAGTGTAACAAAAGCGCCATTCTGGCTAGCAGCAACTGCCAACGGCACCAAAGAATCAATGAAGATTTTTTGCAAGAATTACAAATCCCACTGGATTTATACGAACGACTATTATAGAAAAGATTTCCCTTCAGCAGTCCGCTGCGTAAAAGACTAACCACGCAAGCAAATGGAGATCCTCATGAAAAATATAATTAAGCTTTCAATTGCTTGTGCAACAATCCTTTTAACATCTTGCGGTGATTCTAGTAGCGAAAGCGCCCCCGTCACAGCGAACTCGCTCATTTCGCTTTTCAGCATCGACGAGTTAAACCAGTTTTCATGCAACAAGGCACAAGAAAACACGGTCGTCTACATTGAAGAAGACGATTCCTACTGCACCTGCACCAAAGAAGGCGATTCCTGGAAATGGAAGTCCGACAAACCTTCCAGTTCTAGCGAAAGCAAGCTTACATCTTCATCACAGGCGAATTCTTCGGCAAAATCAAGTTCCAGTGTCTCGACAACTTCGAGTTCCTCAGCGAAATCAAGTTCTGCTACCCTGGCACAGTCCAGTTCGTCGGTAAGTTCAAGTTCCTTTATCCCTGTAGACCCGTCCATTCCCCATTTCGGCCTTATTCAAGACACCCGCGACGGACAATACTACAAGACAGTCACCGTCGGCAACCAGACATGGATGGCGCAAAACCTGAACTACAACTATACCGTAAAATACGCACAAACAGACATCATTCAGCGCAACAACTGGTGTGCCGGCATTGACGACAATGCAAAAAAACACGGCGACTGCGCCAAGTTTGGCAGGCTCTATACCTATGCGGCAGCCAGCGATTCAGCAAACATCGTAAGTTCCAAGGAAGCTCAAGGAATTTGCCCTGATGGTTGGCACATTCCCACATATCAAGAATGGAAAGCCCTAGGCAAAACAGCCAACCTCGAAGGAGACATTTCTGGCATTCATCCTTACGAATACTCTGTACGGCACCTTCTAGACGCTTCCGGCATTTGGAATAATCCATATAACATTCCCCTAGACAATTCCTTCAAATTCAATGTGATGCCTTCGGGCGATATTATGAACGGTTACGCATTACAGTTAGACGCAAGCTTCTGGGCCAGGAAAGAGAGTTACTCTTTTTACATAACATCAATAGCCCCCAAGGGATTCAGTATCAACTCCGTCAATAACCAATCAAAATTCTATGCGGCAGCTGTTCGCTGCGTCAAAGACGGAGTTGAAACCGACCCTGTCAATCTCTCTACAAATGTGATTGAGCCCCCTGCCTACAATATTGACCTTGGTCCCGTAATCAAGGAACCGACAAACCAGCCTGCAGAAACATACCTGAACAAAAAAATCACGTACGACGAATTCACGGACAAACGAGATGGACAAATTTACAAGACCGTCGTTATCGGAAAACAGACCTGGATGGCGCAAAACCTGAACTATAAAATCAAGCCCGGTATCCAAAGCTGGTGCGGTGGCGGAACCGGACGTAAGGAAGGGAACTGCGACACTTACGGCAGGCTTTACACATGGGCCGGCATGAAAAACCGTAGTGAATCGGAATGCGGAGACGGGTATATTTGTAACGACTCTACTTCTCAAGGGATTTGCCCCGACGGTTGGGAAATTCCTTCGGTAGAACAATTTGGCACACTCTCCACCTATATCGCCACCATCACAAAAATTGCTCCGGGCGATGCCCTCAAGGCAAATTCAGACCTTTGGTACGAATACGGCAAGGGCTCCGACTTCGTGGGATTCTCCGCGCTTCCCGCAGGTTTGAACCATAATACATTTGAAAGCGTTAACGACATAACATCCTTCTGGACAAATGTAGAGCGCGGTGACAATTTCGGTATTGTAGCCTCCTTACGCGCCCGATACGACCGACTTCTCATAGATTCCTCAGCTACAAAAGACGAAGCGTATTCTATCAGGTGCATCAAGAAATAAGCGGTAAACAACATTCCCACCCGCAGTCCACTAATATTCTATATTGGCGCTACTTCGTAGCGCCATATTACGGCTTAGTTATGCCAAAACAAAAGAATTGTTTTGGCGTCTACGACGCCAATGGCTTCAGCTCGCAAATGCAAAAAACGCATTTTTGCGATTTCTCACCTTGCACACTTTTGGCGCAACATTCGCCTTTTGCTATATTTGCCGCACTATGTTTTCACAACTGACTGATTCTCTAGAAAATACACTCAAGAACCTGCGTGGGCAGGGCAAACTCACCGAAGAAAACGTGGCGGAATCGCTGCGTGAAGTCCGTCGTGCATTCCTCGCCGCCGACGTGAACTTCAACGTCACCCGCGACTTCGTCAAGGCCGTCAAGGAAAAGTCCATGGGCGCCGAAGTGCTCAACTCCGTGACGCCGGGTCAGCAGATTGTGAAGATTATCCACGACGAGCTCGTTGCCGTCATGGGTGGCGAAACTAAGGAAATTAACCTCTCCGGCCCAGCACCGGTGGGCATCATGATGGTCGGTCTCCAGGGTTCCGGTAAGACGACCTTCGCAGGCAAGATTGCCCTCTGGATGCGCAGCAAAAAGAAGAGGAAGCCGCTCCTCGTCGCAGCCGACGTGTACCGTCCGGCCGCTATCAAGCAGTTGCAGGTGCTCGGCAAGTCCATCGGCATTCCGGTTTATGACGAAGGCCAGGGCAATCCGGTCGAAATCATCAAGCACGGCTACCAGTACGCGAAGGACAACGGCTTTGACCTCGTGATTTACGATACCGCAGGCCGCTTGCAGATCGACGAAGAGTTGATGCAGGAACTCGAAAAGGCTCGCGAAGCCGTCCACCCGGACGAAATCCTGTTCGTCGCCGACGCTATGATCGGTCAGGAAGCCGTAAACGTTGCCGAAACTTTCTGGAACCGCCTGAACTTTACCGGCGTCTGCCTCTCCAAGATGGATGGCGACACCCGCGGCGGTGCAGCCCTCAGCATCAAGAAGATGACGGGCGTGCCTATATGCTTTATCGGCGTTGGCGAAAAGCTGAACGAAATCGACCTTTTCCACCCGGACCGCATGGCAAGCCGCATTCTCGGCATGGGCGACGTGGTCTCTCTCGTTGAAAAGGCCCAGCAGGTCATCGACGAAAAAGATGCCAAGGACCTCAAGAAAAAGATTCTCAACAACACGTTCGATTTGAACGACTTCTTGAAGCAGCTCCGCACCATCAAGAAGCTCGGTCGCATCAAGGACATTTTGAGCCTCATTCCGGGCTTAAACAAGCTCCCGCTCGATCAAATCGACGAAAAGCAGCTCGTTTACGTCGAAGCTGTGCTCAGTTCCATGACGCCAAAGGAACGCAAAAAACCGCAGATTATCGACGGCAGCCGCAAGGCCCGTATCGCAAAGGGTTCCGGCACAGACGCCGCCCGCGTGAACGCCGTGCTCAAGCAGTACGAAAGCATGAAGGAAATGTTCAAGAAGGTCGGCGATTTCGCCAAGCGCCAGAACAACGGCGGCACCATCGGTTCGAACTACACGCCGCCTAAAGACAAGAATAAAAAGAAAAAGAGATAGGCGCCGCGCATCTCGCGCATCTCGGCATCTCGTCCAGAGAATTTCAAAAGTCCGTTTGCAAAAGCAAGCGGGCTTTTTTCATACTTCCTACCGTCTACTTCCTAACGTCTACTCAAGCAAAGCCCCCCCCTTGTATCATTCACTAAAATTTTTGTTTCATTTATAAAAATAAATTTTATATACATGTAAAATTCTTTGATTTTTCGTTAAAAATCTAATTTTTTGTATCATTTTCTATTGATTTTCGCAAAAGAAAACGTTATATTTTTTCATGTGAAAACCTGAGATTCTCAGTCGAAGCCGATGACGAGAAAACAATAATCGCATCAATGCCGCCAAACATTAAACCTAAAACCTGTCACCTAACCCCATGAAACCGATAACCGAATATCAAGATTACCGCCGCTACATGCAGGACTTCTACGAAGAACGCAAGAAGTCCGGCTTTACCTGGCGCGAATTTTCGAAAAACGCCGGGTTCGCCTCGCCATCGTATCTCAAGCTCGTCTGCGAAGGCAAAAGTTCGCTGAGTCGCGTGGGTCTCCCGCGCGTAGCTGCCGCCATGAAGCTCACGGGCTTTGAGCTCACGTATTTCGAAAAGATGGTTGAATTCGGGAACGCGACTAATGACGAAAAGAAAAAAGCAGCTTTTGCAGACCTCACCCGCATCGCGAAAGAACAACATGCCCGCGTGATTGATGCCGACACGTTCGCCTACTACGAATCCGCCGTGAATTCCATCGTCCGAGAACTTGCGCCCTTGATGCCAGGCGCCCTCCCGCTTGAAATCGCAAAAAAGATAAAGCACGCATTCACCGCGCAGCAAGTCCGCGATTCACTCGCGATGCTCACCAAGGCAAAGTTCCTTGAAGAGACCGATGAAAACACGTACCAGCAAACGGACAAAGCCATCACCGGTTCTTCCGAAGCCATCCCACTCGCGCTCCGCTCCATGCACCGCGAAATGACAGACCTCGCCAAGGAAGCCATCGACAAAATTGACGTGAACGAAAGGAACATTTCAGGCGTCACCATGGGCATCGACACACCGACATTCGTGCGCATTTCCGAAGAAGTCAACAACTGCCGCAAGCGCATTATCACCCTCGCCAACGAATGCAAACGCATCGATCAAGTTTACCGTCTCAACTTGCAACTGTTCCCGCTGACGGAAAAAATATAGGAGATACAACCATGAAGTCCGTAAATAAAATGAAGTCCCTCGTGGTTGCCACATTTGCAAGCATTTCTACAGCCGCATTCACGTTAGTCACAGTCACCATCCTTGCCGCCTGCGGAAACAACAACTCCGCTGGCACCGACGAACAACCAAACGCCATCACGGCACAAATCGATGCCGCCGTTGACAGCGCATCGGCCATCTGGTTCCAAGGAGAAAAAACACTCACCGTTGATCCGGCAACAAACGTTCACTCCCCATCTCCCACGCCCCAATACGACATGATCATTAATCCTGACACGTCAGCAGAAAACACAAGTTTATTTGCAGGAATAAAGACCGAACACGGATTATTGCGCCAATTAGATATTGATAATTTCGCTTCGCTCAGTTGCGAAACAGAAAAAACATTGTTCGCTTACACAATCCAAGTTACGAGTTTGCTTATACAAAAAACATTTATTATTCCCGATACCACGGCAGCATCTGCCGTAACCGAATTCGAAGCGGATTGCACTCGAGAAAGCGGTGAATTCATCACAGATACAGAAGGCGTCACCGAAGGGCAACAAATCTACAGTTGCAAACTCATTCCGACCGAGGAAAACCTCGTCGAGAACAATGAAACGCAATATACCGATCCGAACTGGGAAAAATACGGAAAGCAGATTATAAAAATCTGTAGAAACTAAAAAATTGAGAATTAAGCATCAAAACGAAGGTGTCAGGACTTTAATGTTCTGACCCGTTACGGAGCACAACCTTTTAACAAAGGAGGACATCATGAATAACATAATCACCACCAAATCAATCACAGGAACAATCGTTGGAGCTGTAGCATTCGCGCTAGCCGCCTGTTCATCGGACAATTCCGTTGCCGCAGAAACCTCCACCGCCCAAACATCAAGCGGCACGAGCGCACAAGTACGCATCGTTCCCACAGACTCAACCCAATCAAAATCAATATTTGCCGTTTCCGCCGAGACCGAAGAGAATCTCGAGATCTGGCTAAAAAACAATCATCCGATAAGCAACCAAATAACCGTAGATAATTGGTGCTACCCGGAAAACCCCGACGATCCTTTGTGGTGCTATCCGGCTCGACTCCAGTTAGAAAGTGGAACCGTATTCAACTCCTATCACGGCACTTTCAATGGGATTGTATGCGAAACCGAAACGGACACCATTTCATATGGAGTTCATTTAAACAACGACATCATCACGAAAAGATGGATTAATCCATGGTTCAACACCGAAATGTACCGCGAATCTAAAACGCACTTCAAGGAAGCGTGCAAGGCCGAAGGCGGCGATATCACGGAAGACGAAGAAAATAAAATCGCTTGCGATATAAAAATAGAGCCCATCCCCACCGAAGACATCACGACAGAAGAATCAAGGCAATATTACGAAAACCACCATTTCTACCACTACCTAGACCCAAACTGGACAGATTTCGCCACAAAGGCAATCGAAGCGTGTCGGATTCGCCCTCAAATCGAGCCCACCGCATCACCCGCGCCCGCTATTGATTCCGCAGAAGCCGAAGCCACCATCAACGGCTACACAGACAGCTATTCCATTAGCGAATTAATTGCTATCGAACCCATTCCTCTGTGTTCCGCAAGCCAAGATTATCCGGGCGACATGATGTGGTGTTACAAGTTGCAACTGGAGCAAGGCCGTACAAGCCGAAGGTTTCTCGGCTCAAGCGACAAGATCCTCTGCGAACGTAACCGCAACACGGAAGATTACGGAATACTTCAGGACACGATTTCTTATAAAGTTTCCATAGACAGCAACATCGTCACCAAAACGTTGACAAACACGATGCAATATTTCAACCCCAATGCATGGAAACATTTCAATGATTTAAAAAGTGAATTCAGCGATTCTTGCGTGGCAGAAGGCGGGCAAATCACCGAAGACTCCTGGGAAAAAACAACCTGCAAGATCGAAATTGCTCCCTGCGATAACGAATATTGCAGTGAACAGCCGGAACCGACCTACAATTACAACGACCCGAACTGGAAGCGTTTTGTATTGCAAACGGTAAAGGCTTGCAGAATCAGCCCCGAAATCGCCGACGAAAACTGAAAAAATACGCAAGGCGAGTGCATTTCTATGCTTTCTATCCGCTTTTCGAGCCTCCAAAATGACAATTTAGGCAATGTATTCGGCAAGTGTCAGAATTCCAAAAAGCCTCGAATTTAGTCAAATTTCGACAATTTCATCCCATTTTCGCCCCTTCCGTCATTTACTTTATAAGTAAATGACGGATTTTTTTTCATTGCCGTCCTTTACACACAAAAGTAAGTTTGCTATATTTGGCATCAAAAGAACAAAAACCCCGGCTTTCCGGGAACCCCATAAAGAGGTATAAAATGGCAACCGTTATCCGTCTCGCCCGCTTCGGCAAGCGTCACAACCCGATCTACCGCGTCGTCGTCATCGACAATCGTAAGGCACGCGACGATAGCTTTATCGAACAGGTCGGTTTCTTCAACCCGAACCTCAAGCAGCCGGAAATCCGCTTCGAACAGGAAAAGGTCCTCAAGTGGCTCTCCGTCGGTGCTCAGCCGTCTGACACTGTCAAGTCCCTCCTCAAGAAGACTGGCATTTCTGACTTGTTCCACGACCTCAAGGCCAACCGTTCCATCGAAGGTAAGGCTCCGAAGGCTCGCGAAATCAAGTCCAAGCAGAGAAAGTTGAGCCCGAAGGCTCAAGCTCGCCTCGAAGCTGAAAAGGCAGCCAAGGCTGCTGCAGAAGCTCCGGCAGAACAGGCTTAATTGCGCTTTTAAAGAAGGGTCTCGTGCGCATGCACGGGACTTTTTTCTTTAGCTAGTCATTAGTTGTTCGTCATTAGCTTTTAGTTTTTCGAAATCGTGCCGAAGGCACCAATCTTTAAACCATTGACCAATGACCACTGACTAATGACCAATAGCTTTCTCGTCTCTAGCATTTTTCAAAGTTCTAAGCTCTAAGTTCTACCAACTCATGACCGATTCTCAAGAATACATCACCGTCTGCCAGCTCATGCGTGCGCATGGCGTCAAGGGCTACATCAAAGCAATGCCCCTGACCCACGACCTGACTCGCTGCAAAAGCCTTAAAGACGTGCGCGTTAAAAAGAGGAATGGCGAAATTGTAGAACTCACCCTTGAAGACGCCAAAGTTGCCAATACGCTTTGGCAC
>Ga0265298_10003178_pt1 | contig 22019 bp, 21 predicted proteins | sample AusTroGonzalo_MG_3_FD_193486 | JGI IMG/M metagenome (GOLD analysis project Ga0265298, IMG submission 193486) | Bovine rumen microbial communities from tropical cattle in Woodstock, Queensland, Australia - Gonzalo_01 | ecosystem: Host-associated > Mammals > Digestive system > Stomach > Rumen ...
TCATAAATATGTATCTTGGTATATTGGTAATTATAAAAATATAGAAATAATAGGTCATAAAAATCATTATTCTATTTGTAAGAATATAAAAGATAATTTTATAGATACTAAAGATGGTTATACAAGTGACATAAAGAATACTAATGAAGGTATTCATTATAAGAACTTTTATGCTACTTATCTACTTGGGCCATTCTTAATAATGAACCCTATGTTTACTAAGGGATTATTAAAAGAATTAGGTTTAGATGATAAATTAATTTATGAAGAAGACTTAATAAAAGCTTATAAAGATAGAGTAGCTCATTTTAAGAAACCAGGTACTAGATTTGTAATGGGAGACCATGGATAGGAGGATTTATGTATCCAAAACTAATAATAGATACTGATGCATTTAGAAATAATGCTAGGATAATAAAAAAACTATGTAATGATAATAGTGTTAGTTTATGTGCAGTAGTTAAAGTTTATCATGCAAGAAAAGAATTAATTACTATATTACATGAAGAAGGAATAAATGAATTTGCATCTTCTAGAGTAGTTCATTTAAAAAGTATAAAAGAACAATATCCAGAAGATAAAACTTTACTAATTAGAATACCAATGATTAGTGAATTAGAAGAAGTTGTTAAGTATGTAGACACAGTATTGATCTCAGAAAGAAGAACACTAGAAGAGTTGAATAGAATTGCTTGTAATTATAATAAAACCCAAGATATAATTTTAATGGAAGATTTAGGAGATTTACGTGAAGGAATACTAAATCAAGAGGATTTAGTAGCACTTTCTGACTATATAGAAACTAATTTAAAGAATATTCATATCAAAGGTATAGGAACTAATCTGACTTGCTATGGGTCTATTAGACCAACAGTTACTAATTTAAATAAATTAATAGAAACAAAACATATGATAGAAGATAAAATAGGTAGAGAGTTAGAAATAGTATCAGGAGGTGCAACTACTTCTACAGAATTATTAATTGATGGAACTATGCCTAAAGAAGTTAATCATTTAAGAGTTGGTGGATTATTTACTACTCCTGAATATATAAAAGAGTTTAAAGACTGGAAGGAATATCTACCAGGATTAAAGAATGTATTTACTATACAAGCAGAAGTAATAGAATCTAATACTAAACCAACTTATCCGATAGGTGAAATAGTAGTAGATGGTTTTGGTAATAAGATTGAATATGATGATAGAGGTAATAAGAAAAGAATTATTATTGCTTTAGGTAAATGTGATATAGGTGGATATCTTCAACTTTATCCACATGATAAAAAGTCATTCATATTAGGTGGTTCATCTGATCATACTATAATTGATGTTGATGAATCTGATATAGATTATAAAGTTGGAGATATAGTAGAACTAGATTTAGATTATGAATCTATAATGATAGGAATGGAATCAAATTATTTAAATATTATAATTAAGTAGGTGAAATAATGGGTAAAATTAAATATCTTTTTGGAAGAATTAAATCAATGAGTTTTAAAAATATGTTTGATACAATCGATTTAATACATAAAAAAACTAATAAGAATAGAGTATTCTTATTCTTTGATATGATTAATTGTGCTATTAAATATCAAGCTGGATATATGGATTATAAATTATATGAAATGTATGATTTAAATAAAGCTCAAAGAAAAACTATTATTACAAGAGGTATTAATAATGCTTTAGTAAAGAAATATAATGATCTTAGTTTTTCTAAGATATTTAATGACAAGATATTATTTAATCAAAAATATGGTAAATATTTAGGAAGAGAATATTTTATAGTTAATGAAAATAATTATAATGAATTTGAAGAATTTGCTTTAAGACAAAAAGAAATAGTAGTAAAGCCTGCTATTGGTAGTTGTGGAAAAGGTGTAGAAATATTTAAAGTTAATAAAGATAATGTTAAAAAAGTATATAAAGAAATGCTTAAATCACAAAGATTATTAGCAGAAGAAAAAGCAGTTCAAATAAAAGAATTAAAAAGATTACATCCAGATTCAATTAATACTATGAGAATAGTGACTCTAAATGGTTATGTGGTAGCAGCATTCTTAAGAATGGGTACACATCATAATCATGTGGATAACTTTAATTCAAAAGGAATAGTAGCTCCAATTAATATAGAAACTGGAACTATGGATTATAATGCTATAGATAAAGAAATGAATATATATGAAAAACATCCAGTATCAGGTATTACTATTAAAGGTTATAAAATTCCTAACTGGGATAAAGTAGTAAAATTTATTGAAAAAGTAGCAAAAGAAATACCAGAAATGGGTTATGTAGGTTGGGATGTGAGTCAAAATGATAAAGGACCATTCTTAATCGAAGCTAATGAATATCCTGGACATGACTTATACCAATTACCACCTCATAGAACCAATGGTATTGGATTACTTCCAGTATTTGAAGAAGCAATGAATAGAAAGAAAAATAAATAATGATAGAATTTCATAATGATTGGGATATAGTACTTAAGGATGAAATAAGTAAAGAATACTTTAATAATTTACTAAATACGGTTAATAAATTATATTCTGAAAAAGAAATATATCCTCCTAAAAAAGATGTGTTTAATACATTTAAACTAAGTTATAAAGATGTAAAAGTAGTTATATTAGGACAAGATCCTTATCATGGAACTGGTGAAGCTCATGGATATGCTTTTTCATGTTTAAAAACACCAATTCCACCATCTCTAAAGAATATTTATAAAGAATTATATGATGATATAGGCATTAAAAAAGATATGAATGATGGTAATCTACTTCCTTGGTTTAAACAGGGGGTTATGCTTTTAAATACGGGTTTAACTGTGGAAAAAGATAAACCTAATTCTCATAAAGATCTAGGATGGCATACTTTTACTGATGAAGTAATAAAGAAATTAAATGAAAGAGAAAAACCAGTAGTATTTATATTATGGGGAAACAATGCTAGAGAAAAGAAAAAATATATAACTAATAAGAATCATCTAGTCATTGAGTCTGCTCATCCATCTCCATTTTCTTGTAATAATGGATTCTTTGGAAGTAAACCTTTTTCTAAAACAAATAACTTTTTAATAAAAAATGGAATAACTCCGATAAAATGGTAAAAATCAAGATTAATCTTGATTTTTTGTTTTTTACAGGGAAATTTTCATTTTTACCGAGAATATTATATATGGACATTTGATTAGAGTATCATCCTCTTTTTCTAGAAAGGAGGTGGTGAAATGAACAAGAGAGTTTATATTATTAAGCTTCTTAAGTATATTTCATTCATATTATCACTACTTACCTTGCTTGTAATAGTAATAAAAAAATGATACTCTAGCGAGTATCACTCAACCTTTTGAGGATGACACTCGTATAATCGAATGTCCCTTCATTTATATAATAACACAAAATAAAAAGATTTTAAATTATATTTTAAAATCTTTTATATTTTCATCATTTAAATCCTTATTATCAAAGAATGGTTTTTCTTTATATTTTAATATAATACCTATTATATTAAATGGGAATTTTCTTACATATTTATTATATTCCACTATATTTTCATTATAGTATTTTATATAGGCATTTAATGATTCGTCCATTTCATTTATTTCAAAGAATAGTTTATTAACATCTTCAGTATTTAATTCTTTATATTGTTTCTTTATAAAGTCTAATTTATTAAATCTTTCTTTTAATAATCTATGTATTTCAAAACTAGATTTTTCATTAGTTTTAATATTTTCTAGATCATCTACTATTTCTTTATCAGTATTAATCTTTTCTTTTACTATGTTATTAATCTTTAATAAATCATCAAATTTGTCTCTTAAAGTATCATCTATTTTTCCTTCAACTTCTTTAATTCTTATAATAAAATCTTGAAATTTATTATAAATAATATTTACTAATAAAAATATTGTAAAAATCACTATTAATATAATCAATATTATTATCCATGGCTTCATATTTTTACACCTCTATCTTAAGAAAATTATAGCAAATAAAAAGGATTTATTCAATCCTAAAAATTAGTTAGATAATTAATTTTTTCATCAAATTCACAGTAATTAAGATATATCATTTGTATTAAATACCATTTACCAGTACTAGGATTACTAATAATTAAATGGTCTCTAGCTGCTTGTTCAATTATACCAGAGAATACTGTATCTCTCCATTCATTTGAATCAGGAAAAGTACAATAAAACTTACCTAATTTTCCTTTGTTTAATCTTAATATATTTTCAATATATGATTGTTCATTTGAAATAGTATTCATAACATTTGGAGCAAACTCTTGATTTGGATATCCTGATGGCATGCTATAATTTGGATAATAATTATTATTCATATTTTTTCCTTTCTATTAAATCATATTTATAATCATAAAAAATATGATATAATTTTTATGGTGATTTTATGATTAATATTGTTTTATTTGAACCGGAAATACCACAAAATACTGGTAATATAATGAGAACATGCGTAGCAACAAATTCAAAATTACATTTAATTAAACCATTAGGTTTTTCTTTAGAAGATAAATATATGAAAAGAAGTGCAGTTAATTATTTAGAATATTTAGATTATACAGTGTATGAAAATTGGGATGATTTTAAATCAAAGAATAAGGGAACTTTTTATTATCTCACTAGATATGGTAAGAAACCTCATACTTCGTTTGATTACTCTAATAAGAATGAAAATATTTATTTAATATTTGGTAAAGAAAGTACGGGAATACCAAAAGAAATTCTTAGAGAAGAGTTAGATCATTGTATGAGAATACCTATGACTGATAAGGTAAGAGCACTAAATGTATCAAATAGTGTTGCTATAATGGTGTTTGAAGTATTGAGGCAACAAGAGTTTAATGATCTGCTTTTTAAAGAGCCTCATAAAAGTGAAGATTTTATTATTGAAGATTAATATGTAAAGTAAAATAAAAATATTGACTTATTTAACAAAAAAATGTATTATAATAGTATAAATAAAGAGAGGAGATTGGATTTATGTTTTTAGATGGTATAAGTCTTGTTGATTTTAACTGTACTGATGTACTACCAGCATTTAACGCTGCAAAATTTGTTATCAGATTAATTCAAATCGCAGTACCATTTGCTTTAGTTATTTGGGGATCATTAGATTTCTTTAAAGCATTAATAGCTGGAGATGAAAAAGAAATGAAGATGAAGAGAAAACCATTCATCTCAAGACTTGTTGCTGCAATCGTTATCCTAGTTTTACCTTGGTTAGTTGAATTAATAGCAAGTCAAATAGCTGGACAAAGTAATGCTGAAACTTTCTGGTCATGTTATCATAAAGCAAGACCTGAGATTGATTTCTCTGGTATTGTTCCAGATGATACAGCAAATAGAAACTAAAAATAAATCGAAAGATTTATTTTTTTATTTATTTACAAAGGTATTTCCTTGACGATTTATCGTCTTAATGTTATATTATATATGTTAGTAGGTGATTAAAACCATGATTAATTTTTTAGATAATATATTAGGTGAAGATGTATTTGGATTAGATGGTTATAGCTGTGCAAATAGTAATGTTTTTCCAATATTTGAAGCAGCTAAATTCTTTATAATTATAATACAAATTGCAGTTCCATTTGGTCTAATTTTATGGGGATCATTAGATTGGTTTAAAGCATTAATTGCTCATGATGAAAAAGAAATGAGAATGAAGAGAAAACCATTCATAGCAAGGGTTATAGCTGCTATGATAGTATTAGTTTTCCCTTGGTTAATTACTCTTATTTCAAATATCGTAGCCGGTCAATCTAATACTGTGAATTTTTTTACTTGTTATCATGAAGCTAAGCCAAGAATAGATTTCTCTAAATGGCAAGAAATATCTGAAGATGATGAAGGTATTATCGGTGGATTTGGGAATACTTCTTCAAACTCATCAAGTAGTGGATCAAGTGTAGAAGAATCAGGATACGTAGAACCTAGCGGAACAGATTATAGTGCTCCTACTTCAAAAACAGTTAAAGATAAATGTTCAGACTTTACTAGTGAAGGCGAAGCTGCATGTAATAAAGGAACAACAAGTACTTATACTTGCCAATGGCAAATGGGTAAATGTACTGAAAAAACAAGAAAAGAAACATACAAAACATCTTGTTCAGATTTTAAAACATACAACTCTTGTAATAATGGTGAAACAGCAACACATACATGCCAATGGGTCTATGAAAAATGTACTGAAAAAGCAAAAAAATAACACTTAGGAAGCGATACGTTTATTGCTTCTTTTTTTGCTTTAAAAAACTAATAAAAAATTGTCAAATTTTCTTTTGTTTTATACAAAAATATGCTAAAATATAATATGATAAGAAATTGTTTCTATTTTTATAAATAGAAAGGAGAAATATATATGGATTTTATTAAAAAACATAGATTTTTTGCACTAATAGTATTGATCATGCTTTTATCTTTTGGATTTGGGATGAACACTGTATATGCTGGTAAAATGTATTGTGCAGATATACCTATAAATTATTGCCCTGATGGAGCAAAAGATTCTTATGGTAATCCTTGTAAACTAGGATATAATGGTTCAACATATGGATGTATGAAAAATGAAACTGCAAAAACATGTAAGGATTATCAATCAACAGGAGCATGCCCATCAAAAGATGATTATGGTAATACTTGTAAATATTACGGAGATCCTAGTACTTGCTATGTTGCTGAAGAATCATCAAATACTGAATTTAAAACATGTAATGAATACACTGATTATAAAACTTGTCCAGTAGGAAAAACTGATTACAAAGGTAATTTGTGTGATACAGATTCATCTGGAAATTGTTATATATCAGTTAATAAACAAAAGTGTACAGAGATTAAACAACAATCATTATGTGAAAATAGACAAGGAGAATGTAAGTGGCTTGTTAATAATGGATATAATTCATGTTATTCGGTTATTGTACCATCTGCTACCTCAGAAAAATGTGAAAATGTTACTGATGATCTTACATGCATATTAAGAACAGATTGTGTTTATATTGATAATACTTGTACATCTGTAATTGAACCAACATCTGATTCACCAGCGTGTAGTAAAATTACAAATTTGAATGAATGTAGAGCTAGAGTTGATTGTGATCCATATTATCCTGCTTTTGGAACTGAAAGATGTGAATCAATAACAAAAATCAATAATATAAAACATGGAACTACAACTGATGATATCTTAATTGAAAAAGAGGAATTTGTATGTAGTGATGTTAAGTTTTTAACATCTGCATGGTTATTTATAAGAATTCTTGCACCTTTTCTAATTGTATTATTTGGAAGTTTAGATTTCTTTAAAGCTATGATAGCAAATGATGAAAAGAAGATGAAAGAGGCTAGAGCTAAGTTCCCAAAAAGACTTATAGCATTTATATTATTAATACTATTACCATTCACAATCCAATTTATTTTTAGTGTTATGGGAACTTATGGTTCACAAAATGTATGTTTAGTAAAATGTATTGCTACAAATGATACAAGTGAGAAAGGATGTGATTAATTATGATGGGATTTATGGCTATATTTCAAGCTTTAAGTTTGTATATGGTAGGAATGATAGTTCCACTTATTCCGACACTTTATAATTTATTTGTTAAACTATCTACATTCCAATTTTTATCAAATAGTTATATACATAGTGTTTGGAATAATATCTATGTTTTAGTTGGCGTTATAGTTATGTTTGCTATAGCAATAAAACTTATTAGTACTATAGTTAATCCTGATACTATAGCAGATAATAAAAAAGGAGTTAAAGGTATATATTTCAGAACAATAATTGCTGTAGTTATGATATTTATAATTCCTATGCTTTTTACTTATTCATTTGAATTACAAAAGAAATTAATTGATAGTAATTTTTTAATAAGTCGTGTATTTGGATATAAAATTTCTGATGACACTAGTGTAGGCCAATTATTAGCTTGGACAACATTTAGTTCATTTTGTACTCTTGGTGAAGATGCTAACGAGGGCGATGTTATAGTGTATAATAGAACAAAAGAAGATTTGTCGTATTTGGTGGGCTTAACAGCAAGAATAAGAACTGAGGACCCTTTTGGTAATCCAGCTCAAGCTACTCAAGGTGTTACTAAATATGGTTCATTTAATTATCATTCTATTTTATGTCCATTAAGTGTATTCTTAGTAGCATATGAATTACTACTTTTATGTATGGATACTTTATTTAGGGCTGCAAAATTAGCACTTTTAGAACTTATGCTTCCAATTGTATTAGGAGCATTTGTATTTAACCCTGAAATATTGAAAAAATGGGCAAAAGAATTTATTTCAACATATTTATCTCTATTCTTAAAAGTAATTGCTATTGGTTTTATGGTAATATCTTTTATATCAATAAAGGCATATATCGAAGGAGATACATTCTTTGAAGATTGGTTAATGCAAGGTTTCTTCAATATTCTATTTATAATAGCATTATTACAATTAGTTAAGAAGATTCCTGAAATAATAAATACAGTATTTGGTACTCATATAAAAACTGCTGGAGGAATTAAAGGAAGACTTGGCGAAATGGCAGGTATCGGTGGAATGGCTGCAAAGGCATGGACTTCACTTGGTACTGGATTAAAAAACGCTGGAAAGATGGCTCTTATGGCTCCAGCAGCAGGAGCTGCACTTGGAGCAAATGCTTGGTATAGAAGTAAACATGGCGGAAAATCCTTTACAGAAACTAATGCATTTAGACAAGGTAAAGGTATTCTATATGGGCTTAGAAGTGGGCTTAAAACTGGAAGCGTTATGAATGCATATCAAGATTATGAAAAGATGAGTGCTGTTCCAATATATTCGAATGCTCAATTAGAGGATATTGGTAGAAGAGCTAGAACTAATATGGCAAATATTACTACTGCAGATGGATCAAAGGGTGGATTCACTTCTAATGGTAACTTTGAAAGTACAAAGAGAGATTCAAATGGAAACATATTACATGCAAATGGTGATATACAATATTATAATAGAAATGAATTAAATCAACAGGCATCTGCTTTATCAAATCTAGCATCAACTGCATTTAATGATTCTGCTAGAGGAAGACAACTTGCTACATCAATGAGTAATGGATTTAACGCACAAAGAAGATTAAGTGATTTACAAGGTATTGAAAATGGAAGAAATAAAGTTCTTGATATTTTAAAACAAAAAGAGCAAGATATGATCAACAGTGGACAATATGGTAAAGATGAGATTGAAAAAGTAACTGCTATTCGTGCTAGATTTGAAAAAGGCAAAGGAGAAATTAATGAAAGTGATTGGAAAACATTAAGTTCATATATGTCTAAAGCAGGTGGAAAAGAAAGTGAAGCATTCCAATTCCAAACAGCAGTTAAAAAATATGATAGAGCTCTAAATATAGCAGCAGAAAATAACCAAGAATATAAAGTGGAAGATTTGTTAACTAGTGCTAGTCTTGGAGGACTTATTAAATCAGCAGAAACAGATGTATCTACGTTTGAATCTGACCAACAAGATATAATTAGTAGAATGTCTGATGCAGATAAGGCAATATATAAAACTTATTCAGGAGGATTAAAACAAATTGCATCATTCTATGGTATAACTAATCAAAATGCTGGAGATCAAGCAGCAAAAGGTGTACATGTTTGGTCTGAAAATAAGAACTTAATTGAAGAAACTATGGTAGAGAGAGCTACTGAATTAAGAAAAAAGAGAGCAACAGGACTTACACCAGATGAAGAAGCAGAATTAAAGGGTTTAATTACATCAATTAGAGAATACCAAGCAGCAAGAAATAAATAATAGAAACGGTAAGTAGAAATAGGGAGCGTGATATTAGATGAATTTATATATAATACCAGCTAACTCAAAGAGTGGTAAATTAATATTTAATATATTTAGACCATTTGATTTGATATTAGCTAGTGCAGGATTAGTAGTATCAGTATTATTGATACTAATAATATCCCCTGGAAAATTACAAGGTACTATAGCATGTTTAACTCCTGGATTAGTATGTGCATTCTTAGTAGTACCTGTACCAAATTATCATAATGTTTTAGTTGTTATACAAGAGGCAATTAGATTTTTTTCAAACAGAAGAAATTATAAATGGGAAGGATGGAGTGTGAAAAACGATGAATCAGAATAGTTCTAGTACAGAAAACTGGATAACAGTTAAAGAAATTAATAATAATATTATCGTGTTAGATAATAAAAAATTAGTATCTGGAATAAAGATATTACCTAGAAATATCTTTATAATGGATGAATTATCACAAAATAGAGTTATTGATGAATTAAGAAAATTCTATAATCAAATTGATTTTGAATTCTGGTTAATAGTTGCTGATAGACCTACTAATATAGATTTATATATTTCTCAATTAGAAATACAATTAAATAATGTTAGTAAACCTTCAGTAAGAAAATTAATCGTTGATGATTTAGCAAAAGCAGATTCATTTGTTCAAAATGATGTTGTTGATACAGAATATTTTATATTATTCCAAGCTGATACTGGAGAAGAAGTTACTAAAAATATTAGATCGCTAATTAGTAATCTTGCACAATCAGGTTTAATAGGATCTCAAGTATCAAATGAAGATTTAAGAATGTTACTTGATAATTTCTTGAATGGGGGTAAAACATTTACAGAAAGGACAGTGACTGTTGAATGAGTTTAAGAAAAGAAGTTGCCCCAAAGGGGATTACATTTAATGCTAATGATTTCTTTATTAGTGATACATATGCAACAATTTTAACAGTTATTTCATATCCTGGGGCTATTTATCCTGGATATTTAGCTTCATTAATTTCAGGTTTATCTGGAGTTAAAATAGTAGTTAAACATATACCAATTGCATTTACAGTTCTTGCTAAAATGTTAAATAAACAATTAGCAGATATTCAAGATAGATATCAAAGAGAAAATGATGTTACTGTTCAAGAAAAATTAAGACAAGATTATGATTCATTAAATGATTTCATAACTTCAATTACTAATAATCAATCTAAAGTATTTGATTTTCAGTTACATATTATGATAACTGCTGATACTAAAGAGCAATTAGAACAAAGAAAAGTTCAAGTTAAAGATACATTAGAAGGTATGCAAATGAGAGCTATTCCTCTTAGATTTGAACAAGAAAAAGTATTAAAATCATGCTTACCTATATTTGATAAACAAGATATTGAAGATAGAATCGGAACTCCAATTCCATCTCCTACACTTGCAGCTATGTATCCATTCGTATTCGATTGTATTAAAGACCCAGGATTATCATGTTTACTTGGTGTTGATTTCTCCGGTGGAATAATTTTATTCAACCAATTCTTATATCAAATAAAGAAAGAACATAATAGAAATAATGCCAATATGATATTACTTGGTACTTCAGGTTCAGGAAAATCTACAGCAGCTAAATTAATGCTTAGAACTCATATTAGAAATGAATATAAGATTATTGCGATAGATCCTGAAGGTGAATATGAAGATATGACCAGGTTATATGATGGTGATTTCATTAACTTAGGACTTGGTGGAGAATATGGAATGATAAATCCATTAGAAATCGTTGTAGATGTTGATAAAGAAGAAGCAGGAGTAGAAGTTGGAAAAGCAGTTTTTGTAAGTGCTATTCAAACACTAAAAACATTTATGATGTATTATGATCCATCAATTGAAGAAGATTTATTAAACTTATTTAATGAAGTGGTAATAGAAACATATCAAAGATTTAATATAAATGTTAATACTGATTTTAGTACATTAAAATCAGAAGATTATCCTACTTTTAGTGATGTTTATAAAACTATTAGAGGAAGAATTCTTTCTTATGGTGAAGCAACTAAGGAAAGAGATTTAATGGAAAGACTAGAGTTAAAAGTTAGACCATTAACTTATGGAGGATTAGAACATTACTTTGATGGACATACTACTATTACTCCAAAATCTAACTTTATAGTATTTAATATTAGAGAAATAATGAATGCAGAACAAAATGTAAGAAATGCATTATTCTTTAATATTTTAAAACATGCATGGAGCTTAAGTTTGGATACAAGTATTAATTCAGTACTAGTAGTTGATGAAGCTCACATGTTACTTGGAAATAATAATCAGCTAGGTGCTAATTTCTTAGCAAATGTTCAAAGAAGAGCAAGAAAATATAACACTGGTACAATTATTATTACACAAGAACCAAGTGATTTCGCAGCTCCTGCAGTATTACAACAAGGTAAGGCTATTTTCGATAATTCATCTTACTATTTAGTGATGAATTTAAAGAAACAAGCTGTTGAAGATTTAAGTAACTTAATAGACTTAAATGATAATGAAAAAGAAAATATTAAACGTTATAATCAAGGAGAAGGATTATTTATTTGTGGTAACAAGAAATTACAGATTTCTGTAATTGCAACCCAAGCTGAATTAGATTCTTTTGGAACTAAAGGTGGATTATAATATTTAAAAAAAATCAAACTCAGAATCGGGTGATTATATGAACGAAGAAGAAGTAGAAGTTCTAGAATCTGAACAAGAACAACCACAGCAAGTCGCTGAACAACCCCAAAAGCAATATCGATCTTTAAGTGATTCGATTAATGATGTTAGAGATACTGTTCGAGATGTTGGTAAACTAGAAGAAGATTTAGGTAAATTGGAACAAAGAGTAGCAGGTGTTAAAGATGGCGGCGAAAAAGTAACTGATGCCGCAACTAACGTTGGAACTGCTACTTCTTCTGCTGCTGAAAAAGGGACAGAAGCAGCTTTAGAAGCAGTAAAAGCAAAAGAAGCAGCTTTAGAAGGTGCAGCAAATGCAGCAAAAGGAGCAAAAGAAGCAGCAAAGGCTGGTAAGACGGCTGCTCAAGTAAGTAAAGCAGCATCTAAAGGTGCGGAAGGTGCTGGGGAGGGTATGTCTGCCGCAGGGTCTACTCCATATACTGCAGGTCTTAAAGCTGCCGGTGAGGCTGTAAAAGCTGGTGGAAAAGTAGGAGAAGGTATTTCAACAGGAGCTGAAGCAAGTGCTGCAGCTGCTGAAGCAAGTGCTGCATCTACCCAAGCCGGATTAGAGGCTGCAAAAGATGCTACTAAGGCTGAAAAAGCAGCTTTGGAGGCTGCAAAAACTGGAGCACAAGCTTCAAAAACAGGTAATCAGGCTCTTAATAAGGCAGCTAATAGTGAACCTTCAAATTGGCTTGCAAAAAGAGGAAAATTCCATCGAGAACATGGTAAAAGACTTCAAGAACAAGCTAATAAATTTGATTCTGATAAAGTTTTAGATAACGTTTTTGATAAAACAGGCAAGTTTGGTAAAGTATTAAAAGGGATTGCAAAAGTATTTGATCCAAAAGTTATTGGTGTGTTAGTTTTATTAACTTTGACAATTGGAACTTTATTTGTTTCATATATTTTATCTCCACTGTTATATATGAATATAATTATAGGGACAGTTTCAGACCCTGATAGAGTTGAAAAAGTTCAAAATTATTTATCCGGGTTAGGTTTTAATGATAGTAGAGATGCTTTTTATGAAGAAGTAGATTATTTAAATACTCATTATGGAAAACAACTGGATTTTTCATATATTATGTCTGCTTTATATTATGTTGATATTTATTATAGTGGTAGTGAAACAGATTATACTGATGATATTAGTAAAATGTGTGGAAATACAACAGGTGATGCTTGTGGAGCGTTACAAATGGGTGTTCAATTTACTAAGAATTATGTTAAAGAAGCTACTACTACAACGGATGAAAGTGGACTAATTTATTCTGCAAATAAGTTATATAGGCTTAGAGAACTAGCTAAACATCAATTTCAAGGAAAGAGAACAAAGACAGTATCTCTTAGTGATTATATAGTAGAAAATGCAGATAAAGTTCAAAACGAATATTCTAATTTTATAGAGTATATGCCAATGATTACTGCATATATGATTGCACATCTTAATCCGGAAATTGGAACAGCTTTTGACACATTCATCTTAAGCCAAGAATATGGGACAGTTCTTACAGATATGATTACAATAATCATGGGAACCGAAAGTTTCCAATCTGTTAGAATAAAAATAGAAAACGGTCAGTTAGATGCAGGTTTTATTCAGGCTCTTCAAAATCTTTTGACTACTTATTTTGGAGTATTTGCTAATATTAAAAGCGTTACTATTGGAGATGTTTCTAGTATTAGTGTTTATGATTTTGAAAGTTTTAAAAAAGCAATTAGTGTTACTTATTACGAAGATTCTTATAATGCAGATGCTTTTGAAGATTACTTAATAGATTATTATATTCGTTATATGCCTGAGTTTTCTAATGTTTTAGGAAAATCTACAGGACAAGATTTAGAAGATAAGATAAATCAAATTGCTTATGAAATAAAATTAACTAAATCAACATTTGATTATTTATATAAAACTGATGAAACTGCACAATTGTATGGTCAATGTGTAGGTGATATAGATTTAGATTTATTAGATGAATTAACACCGCCGATAGATTTGACTGTTGGTCAAACAATTGAATTTGATGGAAGTAATAATTATGGTTTATATAAAGGCATAATGCATAAAGGTGTTGATTTAGAAGAATCTAGTACTGGCACAAAAGCTGGAGATAATGTATATTCTTTATATAATGGTAAAGTGATTGAATCTACTTTTGATGGTACTTATTCTGATAAAAAAGTTAAGGGTGGATGGTTAATAATTGAGTATATAGTTCAATTTGAAAATTCATCTTTAGGAAATAGTAAACTTAGTTCAAGTTTTAAATCTAAGATGTCTACTATAAGAGTATATTATGGTGGATTAGATCCAAATAGAATGAATTTAAAACAAAATGATATTGTCTCTAAGGGCGATGTAATTGGTTATGTAGGAGATTCATCAGTATCAGAAACTGGTGAAAAACCATCAGTACATTTTGGGATATATGATGTTAAGAATAGTACATTCTTAAATCCGATTAATATGTTTATAACATGTAATGTAAAAGGATCAGGAACTAGTTGCACTAATGGTGGAGATACTGTTGCTATTCCATCAAGTGTTTTAGACATAAAACAAATTAATTATGATGTTGAGCAATATGATGAAAGAGGATTTGGTGGAAATGGAATTGATCCAACTTCTCCACAGAAAAAAGTTCATCAATTATGGCTTGATGATGGTAAGAGATATACTAATGGTATTGCTGTAATAAAAGTAGATGGTAAAGATAGATATTTAGTTGCAGTAACAAGAAAATTTGGTGATATCGGAGATATAATAAATGCTAATTTAGAGAATGGTGAAGTAATTGAATTAGTAGTGGCAGATGAAAAGAATTATGCACATACATTAGCTGTTAATAATGGCGAATTATGTGATAGTGAAGGTACTACTGATCCTGGATGTTATGGACATTATAAGGGTTCTGAAGGATTAGGGGTATTAGAATTTGATTTTAATCCTATAGAAATATATCAAAATGGTATATATAGTGCTAGTGCAATGGGACTAGATTGGGATACTTCGCAAAAAGTTATATCTATATCTAATTGTGGATCAGTTTTTGATCAATAATATTACAAATAAAGGTATTTAAAAAATGCCTTTTTTTTGATATAATTAATTTATTATGGAGATGATTTAATGAAATTAAAATTTCGTGCTGAAAAAAAAGATGTAATAGCATTTGTCTTAATGTCTATTTTTGTGCTTATTATAATTACTTTATGTGTCTCTAACGTCTTATCTATTTTACATGATGGAGTACCATCAGGAATTAATATTTTTAAGGAAATGACAGGCAGTTCTGTAGCATTAATATTTGTTATATGGTTTGCTGTTATTGGAGCTGTTTTTGGATCAACAACATCATATTTCTTTGAAAGAGAAAAGGGTTTTGGTTTTACTGATATTCCTAAAGAGAATGGTTATTCTAGATGGGCTAAGGATAAAGAAATAATGACTTCTAAAGAAGTAGTTAGAGTACCATTTGCTAATAAAACTTCTGAAGTGGGTGGAACACCAATAATATATGATAAAGATAGTGCATATGTAGATAATTCTAACATGCATACTTTAGTAATCGGAGCTACTGGATCTGGTAAAACTGCGGGTATAGTTAATCCTACTATGAAACATTTAATAAAAGCAAAAGAATCAATAGTTATAACAGACCCTAAGGGAGAAATATATGAAGATAACTATAAATTATTAAAAGAAGCAGGATACCAAATAATTGTATTAAACTTCCGTGAACCTCAAAGGGGAAGTTGTTGGAATCCTTATGATTTACCTTATAAATTTCAAAAAGAAGGTAATTTCGATAAAGCAACAGAATTATTAAACGACTTATCTACTAATATAGTAGTTGATGGACAAGGACAAGATCCTTTCTGGCAAAATGCAGCTGCTGATTATTTAACAGGATTAGGACTTGCATTATTCCAAGATGCTCCGCTTGAAGAAATCAATATTAATAGTATTAATTTAATGATTAATCAAGGTGAAGAAAGATATGGTGCATCTACATATATGAAAGAATATTATAAGATGCAAGAACCTACTAGTCCAGTTGCTATAAACTTAGCAGGAACAGTTACTACTGCGGATGAAACTAAAGCTGGTATAATGACAGTATTACAACAAAAAGTTAAAACACTAGCAGTAACTAGAAACTTATCAGAAATGCTTTCTAAAAATGATTTTGATATGGCTTCAATCGGAGAAAAACCAACAGCATTATTTATGATAATTCAAGATGAAAAAACTACATATCATAGCTTAGCAACAATATTTATCAAACAATGCTATGAATGTTTAATATCTACTGCATATAAGCATGGTGGAGCTCTTCCAGTAAGAACAAATTTCTTACTAGATGAGTTTGCAAATATGCCTAAGATTAAAGATATAGCTACAATGGTTACTGCTGCAAGATCTCGCCATATTAAATTCACATTCATAATTCAAAACTTTGCTCAATTAGATAAAACTTATGGTAAAGAAGATGCTCAAACTATTAGAGGAAACTGTATAAACACTATTTATTTATTAACGGGAGAATTGAGTGCCCTTGAAGAAATTAGTAAATTATGCGGTGATAAGATAGTTAGAGTAGGTAAAGATAAGAAAGAAGAAACAAGACCACTTGTTACTATTTCAGAATTACAAAGAATGAAACCGGATGAATATGTATTAGTTCGTCATAGATGTCCTCCTTATAAAGGAAAACTAAAAATGGACTTCAATACCGATTTTGGTTTTGGAGTAGGTGCATCTTTGTATGGAGTAGATGTAGAATATCCTGAAAGACAAATGGGTGAAGTTAAGACTTTCAGTGTTAAAGAATTTGTTAAGAAAAAGAAGAGTGAAGGAATGCCTAACGGAATGGGTAATTCTCCATTTGGTGGAATGCCTAATTTTGGACCTATGCCACCATATGGAGCACCAATGCCTTCAAATCCAATGTCAAATCCTAATGCTGGAACTAGTCCATTTGGAAGTAATCAAGATATAGATGAGTTAATAAGAAATATTGATAAACAAATAGCAGCTATTGAGGAAGAAGAAAGAAAAGAAAAAGAAAAACAAGCAAAAGAAAATACTGTTCAAGAAACATCTGTTTCTATTGAACCAGAAAAAGCTGATGAACCTGAAAAGATTACTGATTATGAAGTTCAAAATGATATTGAATTTAAACCAGTACCTAAGATGGATGAAAAAGAACCAACTGTATCTGAAATTATTCCAAGTAATGATATTAACTTAGAGAATTTTGAATTAAAAGAAAAAGAAGAGAAAAAAACAGAAGTTAAAGAATCTGATTATGATGATTTCTTTGATGATTTCTTTGATGAATAGAAAACTAGAAATAGTTTTCTTTTTTTTATGTAAAATTAGCACTCTCTATTGACAAGTGCTAATTTTTGAGTATAATTAATATTGAAAGGTGATAAAATGTTTCAAATAGGACATTATATCTAATGGAAGGAGAGATGTTTATGATGTTACCTGATAGAATATTTGATGATATGTTTGATTTTGGAGAACCAAGAATGCATCCACCTAAAGAAAGAATGGATTGTGATATCTATGAAAAAGATGGAAAATATTTCGTAGAAGCTTCAGTATTTGGTTTTAATAAAGATGAAATTAAAATTGAAGCAGAAGATGGAAGTATTATAATTCAAGCAGAAAAGAAAGAAGATTCTAAAGAAGAATCTAAAGATAAAAAATATATCAGAAGAGAAAGACATGTTCATAGAAGTATTCAAAGAGCATTCTATTTAGGAGATATCGATGAAGAAAATATTAAAGCTTCATTTGACAATGGATTGTTAAAGATCGAAGTTCCTAAAAAAGCAATTGAATCAAATAGAAAATATATTGATATAGAATAAAAAAGTGGTGTTTTCCACTTTTTTATTTTGTATAAATTTGATATAATTACTAAAGGTGATATTTATGAAAAAGACAAAGATTATATGTAGTATAGGACCTGCAAGTAATAATGTAGATACTATAGAAAAAATGATAAAAGTAGGTATGAACTGTGCAAGAATTAATTTCAGTCATGCTACTTATGAAAGTGCTAGAGAAACAGTAGATAATGTTCTAGAGGCTAAAAAAAGAGCTAAGAAGAATATTAGTATTTTATTTGATACTAAAGGGCCTGAATTTAGAAATGGTGAAGTAGAGGAAGGTGGAATTAATTTAGTAGAAGGAAATACTATTAAAGTAGTTAAAGAAAATGTTATAGGTAACGAAGAAAGATTTTCTGTAAATCATCCTGAAATATTGGATTCTTTAAATATAGGTAATTCTATATTACTAGAAAATGGTTTAATGAAAATAGATGTAATAGAAAAAGATAGTGATTCAGTTACTTGTAAGATAGTTTCTGGTGGAGTATTAGGTAATAAAAAGAGTTTAAATGCTCCAGGAGTACATTTAAATGTTCCATTTATTAGTGAACAAGATAGAAATGATATTATATTTGCTTGTCATAACGAAGGAGACTTCTTAGCAGCTTCATTCGTATCTTGCAAAGAAGATATACTTGCTATTAGAGAAATCATTAAAAATGAAGGCTCTAATATGAAAATAATAGCTAAAATAGAAAATACTATGGCTATTAAAAATATAGATGAAATAATTGATGAAGCAGATGGTGTAATGGTAGCAAGAGGAGATTTAGGAGTTGAAGCATCGCTTGAAGATCTTCCACATTATCAAAAAATGATAATTAGAAAAGCAAGAGAACATTCTAAATTTGTAATAGTAGCAACAGAAATGCTTGAATCTATGAAAGAAAACTTAAGACCTACTCGTGCTGAAGTATCAGACGTTGCTAATGCTATTGTAGATGGTACAGATGCTGTTATGTTATCTGGTGAAACTGCTCAAGGTAAGTATCCAGTTAATACTGTAGAAATAATGGCAAATATTTGTGAAAGACAAGAAGGATATACTCACTATAATACAAATTATGCTTATGAAAGAAAGAATAATATAGTAGAAATGGTTGCGGAGTCAGCTTGTTTATGTGCTAATGAATTAAATGCTAAATTAATTATTACTGGTACTTTATCTGGTTATACTGCACGTAAATTAAGTAATATGAAACCAGATTGTAGTATTTTTGCTACTTGTGCTGATGCTAAAATAGCTAGATCACTTTCATTATATTATGGTGTAGAAACTTGGGTAGTGGATTTCTATACTTCAACTGATGAAATGATAGATAATTCTATTAAAGTTGCTAAAGAAAGATTTAATTTGAGTGAAGGAGATTTAGTTGTTATTACTGGTGGATTTACTGGTGAAACATATGAAGAACATTCTACTAACTTAATGAAAATTGTTAATATAAAATAGACTTAGTATTAAGTCTTTTTTTATGCTATAATTAAGATATGGAAGGTGATTAAAATAATAAATTTATTTAAAAGTAAGGGAATAAAAACTGGATATTTTTATTTCTATGTACATTTTATTGTTGAAGTTATATGTTTCTTTTATTTAACTAGAGTATTAAATGATTCACCTTTTGTTTGGTTAATACCTTTTATATATGATGGACTTGCTTTTGTACCACAAAGTATAATAGGTTATATATCAGATAAGTATCCAAAAATAAATATAGGCTTAATAGGTGTAATTCTTTTATTTATAGCATATTTAATATATGGATTAACTAATTTACCTATATTTGTATCCCTAGTAATAATGGCTATTGGAAATGCAATTTTACATGTATCAGGAGCAGAAGATACATTAAGAAGTTCTGATGGGAAACTTTCACCAGCAGCTTTATTTGTAGCAGGTGGATCATTCGGAGTTGTCTCAGGTAAATTACTAGCTAAGACTAGTCTTAATCCAGTATTTATGCTTATTGCAATATTAACAATTATTCCATGTGTTTTATTATCTAAAAAATATATATCTAAAGATAGTAATACTGATAAATTCAACTATGTTAAAGAATCAATTAATCCACATATAGTAATATTTGTAGCAGTATTAGTGGTAATAATAAGAGGTTATATGGGATATGGTATTCCAACATCTTGGAATAAAACAGTGTTTCAAACAATACTATTATTCTGTACTATGGGTATAGGTAAAGCTCTTGGTGGAATACTATCTGATTTAATAGGTATTAGAAAAGTAGCTATTATATCTTGTTTATTATCAATACCATTTTTATGTTTTGGAGATAATAACATGTTTATTTCATTAATTGGTGTAATGTTCTTCTCAATGACAATGGCTATAACCTTAGGAATACTTGTTTCTAAATTAAAGAAAAAACCAGGACTTGCATTTGGTTTAACTACAATTGGTTTATTTCTTGGATCAGCTCCAATTTTCTTTATTAAAATAAGTATGATAAGTAATATTATATTAATAATAGTAGCTTCTATTCTATGTGCTTTATGTTTAGGATATATGTTAAAGGGGGATAATAAATGAAATTAGTATTTTATAATGAATATATAATGGGAAATGAATTATTCTTTTGGATAATTGTTTCTCTAATAGTTATGATGATTGGTATAGCAATAATATTTGTTAGAAAAGAGATAGATAAATGATATTAAATAATTTGCCATTTCTATTAATTAGATGCTTATTATTAACTTTAATAATAGAACTTATCACTGCTTTTATATTAGGAATAAGAGATAGAAAAGATATTATTAATGTAATACTTGTTAATGTTTTAACTAATCCAGTTGTAGTATTATCACAGCAATTTTTACATTATAAATATAATACTACTGTAGAAATAATAGGTATAATTATTTTAGAATTATTAGCATTTTTAGTAGAAGGTTTAATATACAAAAGAGTATTAAAGTATAAAGAACTTAATCCACTTATCTTATCTTTATTATTAAATGCAACATCGTTTTGTATAGGTGAGCTAATAAATATTTTATAAAGGAGGTAAAATATGAACTTTTTAGATGTAATTGGTCCTGATTATCCAGTGGTAAATACAGAACCTAACTATGTTGTACCTGCTATAATAATTGGATCTGTTGTAGTAGTAGTTACAGCAGTTATAATAGTAGCAGTGGTTTTAAAAAATAAAAAGAAGAAATAAGGCAAATTTGCTTTATTTCTTTTAATTTGTTATAATTATATTGGTGAAATTTTTTATGAAAATTAATTCCGTTGAACTCGCGATTAGCGCGGTAAGACAAAGTCAATATCCAGAAGATAATAAACCAGAATTTTTATTATGTGGAAGAAGTAATGTTGGTAAAAGTAGTTTTATAAATACTATTATTGAAAGAAAAGATTTAGCTAGGGTATCATCTAATCCTGGCAAAACTCAAACATTAAATTTTTATCATGTGAATGAATCTTTTTATATAGTAGATGTGCCAGGATATGGTTATGCTGCTGTTAGTGAAGAAATAAGACAAAAATTTGGTAAAATGATTGAGGAATATCTAGAACATAGAGATAACTTAGAAAGAGTATTTTTATTAATA
>Ga0265298_10003179_pt1 | contig 22017 bp, 26 predicted proteins | sample AusTroGonzalo_MG_3_FD_193486 | JGI IMG/M metagenome (GOLD analysis project Ga0265298, IMG submission 193486) | Bovine rumen microbial communities from tropical cattle in Woodstock, Queensland, Australia - Gonzalo_01 | ecosystem: Host-associated > Mammals > Digestive system > Stomach > Rumen ...
TGTGAGTAATAATGAATCTTGAGATAATTCATGAGTGGTTATGTCTTAAAGAGGAAATGGAGAGAAAAGCTATTGAACTAGAATCAGAGTATGATGAGGAGAAGATCACACTAGAGAGAGATAGTTGATTAAGATACACAGAGCTTAAAGACATACCTACGAAGATAACAGATAAGGCAGTAGAGAGCATAATCTCTAAGGAGATGTATGATAGGAAGTTAGTACAAGTAGAAAGGAAGAAGATAGCTAAGCAGCTAAATAAAGTAGCTGAGAATATAGAACACTATACTAACAATATCAAACTCAATATTAGAACAACTACTAACTTATAACAAAAACTTAAACAAAGATTTAGATACTAATTGAATACATGAACAAGCAACAAACAATTTACACAATATTATTCTGAATTATCTTAGTATTATTTGCCTATATAGTAATCTTACAACCTAAGGTTAATGCAGGTAATGAGATACTAGAGATACAACAGAGATTACAAGAATTAGATGATTTAGAACAATGAGAGAAAGATAAGTGGCATATAGATGAGTGAGCCAAATATGAATGTATAGATTATTGTAATACAACATTCTGAAAGCAACAAGAAGAAGAATCTAAGAAAGCACAAGAATATAGAGATGAGAGAGAATTATTAAAAAATAGATTGGGTTTACTACTGCAGAGATAACTGCTATACCAAATCCTACTGAAAAGAGTGTAGAAACAGTAGTTAGTACCGTTGTAGAAAATGAAATAAGAGAAGAAGATTTTACAGGAGGGAGAATTATCCACCATTGATTTGATTACAACGATATTAGACAGCAATATGTGAACTATGCCTATAAGTTATGATGATGGGATTTAGTTTACTTAATGGAATGTGAGAATGGTAATTGGTCGATTTATACTAAGTGAGATTCATGAAAGAGTACAGGGTTATGTCAAATGCACAAAGGTTATCATAAAGACATTCCTGCTGAGTATTATACAACTTGGCAAGTACAAGTAGAATATTGCTATCAGAAATGGAAATCAGGGACAGTATTCTATTGACCTAGTAGACTAATAAAAGGAGTTAGGTGTAGTGAATATGTTAAAGATCGCTTTACCTACATAGAATAATAATGTCGCACCGAGCATGAACAACACAACTATGAACATATAAACAAAATAAAGAAAGAGTACAACAATGGAAAAAGTTTTATACAGAATATGAATGAGAGAAACCTACATGGCACTTATTCTACAATAGAATGTTGAAGTTAGATAAACCTTGTGAGTATTGTATACAACTCAAGCTACCTAAAGATAGGGCAACAGTAAATCAGAAGATAAGTGAAACTGTAAGAAAAGGATTAGAGAAGAAAGTATATACTAATCACAAGATAGAAACAGAGAAGAAATATAAACCTGAATACTATTGAGTACAAGTAATATATCCTACTATAGAGGAGAGAATAAACTTCTATCAAGCCTATGATAGAGAGATAAAGCTAGTTCAAGATAAGATAAATAATGCTGATTCTCTTACAGATGTAGAACTAATAAGAGAGCGAAATAAGAAACTAGCTAAACTAGAGAGAGAATATCTACAATTCAAACTTTTAAATCCATTAATTAAGAAATAATTTTATATCAATTATATAAGTAAGAAGAATGAACACAATAATAATCGTACTAACATTTATCTTATGTTTCTTATTAGGTATAGAACTAGAGCAGATACTTACAAGGAGATTCTTAGATAAGATAACACAAGATACAGTGAAATTAAGTGAGGAAAACATAGGTCTTCTCATAGAGCAAATGAGATTAAAAGACAGACTACATACACAGATAGATAAAACACTTAGAGCAGAGAAAAAAGTGTTAGATTTATCTAAGAGATTATCAAAGACAGAGAAAAAGAAAGATGAGATAATCAGATTATATAAACTAGGTACAGATATAAGTCTAATAGCTGAGTATGTATGAACATCATGAAGATCAATCTACTATGCTTTACAGAGATGGTGAGTAAGTAGAGATAGAAGTAAAAGTAAGAAGTAAAAAGAAGTAAATGCTTGACCTCGATATTTGTCGGTAAACTGTCGAAATCTGATGTCGGAAATCGGATAAATATACTCTAGTGTAAGCTAGAGTATATGAACAGAGAGAAAAAAAATCAGAATATAGAAAGTATATTAGTAAGTATAAAAGATAAAATGTAATTCAGCCTTTTCTTATTCCATTATAAGACATAACACTAGGAGAATCTGAACTCCTAAGGGGTGGAAGTCCCCTCTCTCTGATATTTAATAAGTAACTAAACAATAATGGGTGAAGAAAAGAGAGAAGAAAAGATGACATATAGAGATATAGAACTAGAATGAATGAAAGAGATACTAAGAGATAAAGAAGAACAGATACATAAACTAGAGCAGGAGAATAAGAAACTCAGGAAGCAGATACAACTCCTAGTGAAAGAAGAAAGTAACTAATTTTATATGAATTGATTATGATCTATTCATAATCAATGAATAAGAGAAAAGAAAAATGATAGATACTATATGAACACTAATCTTACTAAGTATAATAATGTTTATACTGTATGTGATATATAAGAGCTAGTTTTAAATAGATAAATAAATCAGACTTTTAAATTTTAATTATATACAAATGATGTCAAAAGAAGAATTAATTAAAGAAACTCAGAGATTAACTGCTAGAGTAAATGAGTTATCTATTGATAGAGAAAGATTAAAGAAAGAGTTAAACGACACAGAATATGAGTTAGAAGAAGAAAAGGCAGCAAAAAGAGATTTAGAAAATAAAGTATATTTCTTAGCAGGAATGCTGTATAAGGAATGAGTGAGCCTTAAGGAATATGGGTGTGAATTAAATATTGAAATAGTAGATAAATCAGAAGAATAAATCAGACTTTTAATTCTTATTAAACAAGTTTTATATTATTTATTATTATATAATGAAAATAAAAGAACTATTAGAAAAATTACAAAAAGCTGACTTAGAATCAGAAGTTGTATTTAATACAGATAAGTGATTAATGTCTGTACTTATTGTTGAAGAAACAACAGCACAATCAGAGGATTGAGATGTTAAGTTCTGTATCCTTAAAGAAAAACCAGATGAAGAAGACTTTTAATTCTTATTATTTAGAGATATGAAATTATTATATTTGTTAATGATGATGTTATGAATAATCCAAATAATTTATGCTGTATTTAATGCTTTTATATTATTATGAATTATTTAACAATGAAACAAGGACATATACTAGAAGAACTAAGAAAGATAATAAATGCTAGTGATTACTTTTAATTCTTATTATTTAGAGATGAAGAACCTTGATTTTGATGAAATTTTAATTAAATCATTTTTAATTTTGATGACATTGTGTGCATTCCTATTAACTATGTGTGTTGTTAAAGTAATTTTTTTCTGATTTTAATTATTAATATTAAGTAATGAAGACAAAAGAAATTATAAAACAAAAAGAGAGAGAACTAGCTCTAAAAATAAACAAGCAGGATGAGAAAGAGAGATTTGATAGTATATTAAATCTCATACAACAAATCTGAAATAAGATTATGATTATATCTTGATATAGGTGTTTAACGATTATTAGTCTAATAGTAAACATAATTCTAATTTATTTTATTATTAAGTAGAAAAATAAATCTGATTTATTACTATGGTTTTATTTACTTACTATGTTTAGAGATGGAGAAGTTATTAGAGTTATTAAGAGAGTATTCAACTTTAATAGAAGAAAGAACAGGAGAATACTGACATCCAATAAGGTGATGGAATGAGAAACACCTTACTTATCCTATAGAAATAATGAGGATAAAATCTAAAGAATACTGATTCATAGAACGATTAGTTGAGAATGATAAGATAGATGATGAAAAATTATACTCAAAAGAATATAGACCTATGATTCAATTAGAATGAGAAAGTTATTGAGAATTATGATGAACTGCAAGATTACTTATGATTCTATCTATTCAAGACAATCCATTAGACTATTTAGTTTCTATTCTTAAATAATGAATAATACACCAATGTTTGTTGCACTAATAAATAGTTTAACTGCTATGATAAATTCAATCATTATGCTCTTAAAAAGAAAATAATAGAGTATTTTAAAGGAGTAATCATAGGTAGTACCGTTATCAATATTAAAATAAAAAAGACAGAGTTCCATTAGTGGGTATTCTGTCTTCTTTTTTAATTCTGATTTCTTACTTCTTTTTACCTCAATTATTCTTACCTTTCTTTCAACAAGCCATGATTATGTAGGGTTAGGAGTTAAAAACCTAATTTATTCTTAATCCATTTGTAGTAGTTTGATACATCATCATCACTCCACATTATCTTCTCAAATAATATTTCTCTTGCTCATCATTTCCAATAGTTATCAGTAGTAGCAGGGTTTCATTTTAATAAATATCTAGTATTCCAAGAAGTTCAAGGACTTCACCATACTGCACTTGTAACTGAAGCTCAATCTACCACTTTTTCTCAATCTACAAATATCTTCATTGTACTATTATTGAATGTCATTAGGAAATGATGCCAGCTTTTATACATTCCACTTGTTATACTATAATCTAATCTACTACCTACATAACCACACATTCTTTGAGATGGGGTATATCTTACATCTAGTCATACCCATCATAAATTTGTTACTCTATAATAGATTACATTCCTATAATTAGTTACACTATCAATATCAGCATAGCAAAATGCCGATACTGTTCATTCGGTTAATCAGCTTGTTAATATCTCACCAAATGTAATTATTGATGAACTTCAGTTGGCAATAGCACAATTTACTCATCATAAAGTTCAGTATGTAATATTTGATGGAGTAGTAGATACAGAGTTTCAACTATAATCAGTAGCATCACTTTCTAATGGTAGATATAATAAAGTTCTACTAGAATCAGGTTTCCAACTTCGTGGATACACTTGTTCTTCAACTCAATTAGGTCGTACTAATATTCTCTTAATCTTAGCATTTGCTCATGTCATTATTATTAGTTATTAGGTTTAAAAGTCTGATTTTTTTTCTTTTTTGTTTGTTGTTTAATTAGAGTTAAAAGTCTGAATTATAGTCAATAGTTAAATTTAGTTTGGTTATAATAGTCTGATACTTCTTCATCTGTCCGTACCTTATTTTCTACTATACATTCTCATATTTTACCTCAAAATCTTTCACTTCATCAAGCATTAGAATTTCATAAATAAAATGTTTTATTACTTGTATCTGAATGTCATGTGGTAGTTCATCAAGCTACTCAATTACAATAAGTAGTTACAGATGTTCAGTTCCTTGTATATCATATTAGATACCATGTATTTAAACTTACTCATGATTTTATTGTTACTCTTTTAGTGCCTTGATAAGTTTTATCTTCATAATATTCAAATTGTCAGCTGTTATATCAGTATATCAATGAGTTTTGATAATAACTTGATGAGGTTCAAAAATATGATACATATTTTTGTCATGTAGCTGTTACCATTACCCAAACTAATACTGTCATTGGTTCATTCATTGTTCAAAAACTTTTATTAGGTACTGCTCAACTACTTACATTAGCATAATTACCTGCATAGTTAGTTCAACTTACTTGTGTATAAGTAGGCATGGTTCATCATGTTAGATTATTACCCTTTCAACTAAAGTCTGTTATCTGTGAAGCATCCCTGTCATCAAAAGTCCAATATCATACTGTATTAGCTCAAGGTGTCCATACTTCTCATATATAAGCATTCTTAAGTTCATGTTCATAGAGTGTCATTTTGTTTAAGGGAAAAGATAAATCTGAATTATTTGTTTATTAGGTTTAAAAGTCTGATATTTATTCTATTAATACTGATATTGATTGCATTGATGTAGTTCTTCATAATGCTATTGAAAAACAAGTCATTTTAGTCTTTATATTATTAATTTGTGTATCTGTTAATGTAACTACTTTACTAAATCATAGTGTATCTGTTATTGTTAGTGTCTTATTTACAAAATCAAATACTCATGTCAGTCAAACCCATGTATTCTCATATGTACTTGCTGATACTGTTTGATATGCTGATGTTCAATAAATGAACCAATATACTGCACAAGGATTATTATTATCTCATCTTTGGAAATATATTCATGTTGTACCTGTCCTTGATGATGACGTTGCTACTTCTCTAAATCATAGAGATACTTGTCAATAAGAGCTTTTTCATACCATATTTAATGTTACTTTTTTAGCATTTGCTATTACTGATGAAATTCACTCTATTTTTAGCATAACATTTTCAGTAGGACTTCAACTATTATATATTCAATCTGAGCTATATGTAAGTTGAGATGCAGTTCATAAAACATTTATCCATCAATCATTAGTAAGAGTTGTTGCATTCTTATTCCTAAAATCATAGCTATACTCATAAGGAAGTGGGCTATCTGTCCATATATAAACATTCATCTATTCTAAATTATCAGATAAATCAGATTTCTCTTTTTCTTTATTTATTCTCTCTTGATTCTTCTCATAGCAACATAGTGCCTCGAATAAACATCTCCTGCAACTCGAAACACTTATTGCTAATCAATACTTACATTTGTTTTCTATTCAGTATTCATAGTTCTTATAGTTCTCCATTATTCTGTCTTTTTTTTCTTTTTAAATTCATTCATAAGTCTTAAATCAGACTTATTCTTCATTAGATCGTTAGATATATGGTATTGTCAGATTTAGTAGTAATTGCTGCATAATTTGCTTCAGTACCTACCCATATACTAGCTCAGCTTGTTAGGATATTGTTTGCATCTGTTGAGATTCAGATTCATCCACTAGGTGCAGCCCATTCATATCCTCATGCTGTTTTAGTTACTACATATCAAGTTGTTGCTGTACCACTAGGTGTAAATTCTGATACTGTTACAGCTCAAGTCTGTCAGTTTACACTTGTTACTGCTCAGCTTTCTGCATCCCATCAATATCAATCTGCTGTCTTCTTTAATACATATCCTGTTGTAGCTGTTCCTCATGGATTAAATTCACTTACACTTACTGCACCTGTACTACCATTTACACTTGTTACAGGGAATGTTATGTTAGTTTCTGTTATAGCTGTTACCTGTCATAATGTATTAGTTGTTATTGTTGGTACTTTTGTTGCTGTTCACTTAGTAGTGTATGCTGTCTGTGTTGTTAGAGCATTCTGTTTATTATTCCATGTATATTTCTCTCATGTTGTTACTAATGATACATCTGTTCCTCAACTAGCTGCTGTTTTAGATTCGTATGTTGTATCTGTTCGTGGTACATTTACTACTAATTGATCTGAACTATTTAATTGTGTAGCATATGTTCTACTAGCTGTTCCTGTTACTGCATTAGCTGATACACTTTGTACTGTATCACTACCTAATTTAACTGTTCCTAATGTAGAACTAGATGCCTTTCAAGGTAAACTAGAAGAAGTAATATATCCTGCATTATTATTTAATTCTGTGATATTATCATTAGGTTGTAATGCTGAATCTGCTTTTCATCATTGAGTAGCTGTAGCAAATTCTGAAGCATCATGTGTTACTATATCTCAATATCAAGATATTGTACTTACTGCACTATCATATTGTCAGACTTTTGTACTTGTTATTCAAGAATTTAGAGCATTTAATTGTGCTGTAGTTAGAGCTGTTTCATTAACTGTATATTGATATTCCCATTGGCTACCTTGATAGATATATCTAGTTGTAGCATTATCATGGTTTTCATCTGCTACTACTATACAATAATCATTCCTTGTAGGAGTTCTTACTACTCATCCACTATAGAATGTACTAGCTGAACTTAATTCAGCATATGTAGCAAATTGATCTCAAGCTGCATTCTTAGTAATATAGTAAGCTGTTACACTATTGATACTATCATCTACATAATTCTTATCTGCTAGCTTGTTACTTGAAGTAGCTTCACTAGGTATCTTTCAGTTAATAGTAGATATTTTTCAATCAAGAACATAACCTTGATTAGCAGATAATGCTGAAGTAGCTGATTGTGTAGTTAAGTTATCTACTACTGTTGTAGGAGTAGGGATAGCTCAACCATCTTTAATTAGCTTTCAAGTAGTTCAATCAAATACTGCTAAATGTCCACTAACTGCTGAACTAGGTCATAATACATCTCCACTTCATTCTCAATCAGCTCAATCAGTTACTGTAAAGCTAGAACTATCTCAGTCTGTTTCTGTAATAGTAACAGTAGTTACCTTTCAGCTTTTTGAACTAGTTACAGATGCTATTCAGTTTCAAGTTGCTCAAGTATCTCATTTAGGGATACCAAAGTTAAATACTGCTGCACTAGAAGTACCTGAGTTAGTAACAGTAGGTGTACTTCCTGCAGGTAATGTACTAGCTGTTCAAGCTGATATAGTAGCTGCAGCTCAATCTTGTCAGTCTTGTCAATCTGCTCATCTAGGTATAGTAAAATTGAAGACTGCAGCACTACTTGTTCCTGAATTAGTTACGCTAGCATTAGTTCAAGGATTTCAAGTAGTTGTTGTCCCTACACTAATTGTAGCAGCAGCTCAAGGTGTTCAAGGATTACCTTGATCTCACTTTAAATCTATCTTAGCATCAACTAGTTTTACAGTATGGTCATCTGTATCAGTAAATGCCATATCGTTTCAATCCCAAGCTACTGATTTTAAAGAAGCTCAGCTTTTACCTTGATCTCCTTTATCTCCTTTTTCTCATTTACTACCTCTTTGAGTGTTAATAAATTGTGTCATTCTTTCTCTAACAATTATAAAGAACTCTCATCCTCCTTATAACTGTTTTATAATTATTATAATGGTTGATTAGGCATTGTAGGTTCAGCTATTCATTGCATATCTACAGGTGCTGCAGATTGTTGTTCTCTAGCTGTTTCTAATCATTCTTCCATACCCTCGCTTAATCATTCTTCCATTCATTCTTCTATTCACTCAGACATTCATTCTCCTATTCATTCACTAAGTCCTTGATTTAATGCAGCTCTAAGCATCTCACTATCATTATCTCTAGCACTTAGATTAACATTATATCTATCTGTTATGTCCTTAGGTAATGTTCATTCTATCTGAGTTCTTACAAATGTATCTAATACATCTTGCATCTTATTTGTTATGATATTTACTTGCTCTAGTAATTGCTCTGCTGTTGCTATCTTACTTACTCCATCATTTATCATTTGTGAGTTTTCATTAAGTCATTGCATTATACTATCTCATACAAATCATAACCCCTTAGCTACATCCTCTTTAGTTTTAACATTATACTCTGCTAACATATCTAGCTTGTTATTGAGTTCATTAACTCATTTTGAAGAACTTTCTTGCTTGATGGCATTATTTACTTCTTCAATCATTCTACGAAGCTCTATCAATTTATCAGCAAGGTCATAACCTCATTTTCAGTTTACTATATTCTTGATTTCTGATAAATCTTTTTTAATAGCACTATCATCATAGGCTTTCCTAGATTTTATAGCATCTTTGATAGATTTATCTACTCTATCAAATCTAGTATTTACATTAGTAAAGTAAGGTGCTGCTGTTCTACCCCAAGAGTATTTGTTAGTATAAGCATCAAATTCATTACCACCATACTTATATCTATCATAATCATCTAGTGTATCACCTCAGTCAAACATATAGAGATAGACTTTATCAGAACTATATCTCTGAAAGTTATAGATATACCATCAGTATCCTATCTCTACACAACTATCTCAATTAACAAACATTGTTCAGTCTTTTCATAAGATAGTAACAATAGGTGTTAATCATGTAGCAGGACTTCATTCCTTTGTAAAACTTACTGCGATTTGTTCCATTTGTTAAATGTATAATATAAATTACTCATTATCATTAGCATTGATAATATTTGCTATCTGTACGAATGCTGCATTTAATCTATCTGTATTTATATCCTTTCATAAATCTCTCGTTTTAGTTCATGATTTAACAATATCTCTTGCAACTCATTCTCTCATTGGTTTACTAATTTGTTGTAATAATGTTTCGATAGCTCAAGCCTTTGATGGATAGAATGTATTAAGTAGATCTTTAGCTTTAGTAACATCATGTAATGATAAGTTATAAGCCCAAGCTAATACTTCATTATTCATATCTACTGCTCATTTAGTTGCTTCTTTTACATCTCTAAATAGTTGTTCTAATGTAGGTCATCATTTATATGCCTTTACAGATTCTTTTACTTTTTCAACATTACCTCATCTCATTGCTCATATCAACTTATCCCAACTTTCATCAAGGCTAATAGCTTTATCTGCTATTTTAGTTGCCTTTGAAAGTTCATCTCTTGAACTAGCATATAGGCTCTTTGTAAATTTCTTTTCTATTTGTCATAAACTATTTATTGTTTCTCTCATTAAGTTAGGATTACCTCATTTCCATCATTTCTTATAAAGCTCTTTTAATTCTTCTATGAAATAATGTGTATTTGCTGCATTATCTTTACCTCACATACCATAAACTCTATTGTATAAGTTCATTATTTCATCTCATAGATTAACTTCTTTACCTTTGTCATTTACTCATTTTATTTCTAACTTGAAAGAATTTAATTCATTCATACTATCTTCTGATAATGTTAGCTTTCAATCTTTTATCTCAAATTGAGGAATTTGGTCTAACTCTTTTGCAGATTGTCAGTATTTAGATTCATCTGCAAGATTCCTTAATGCTGCATTCAAATCATCTTTAACATTCTCTCTTGTATATTCTTTTCATTCAATATATTTTAAGTTCTGTCTTACTTGTTGTAAATCTTCTCATGCTTTAATTCTATTATCGTAGATTGTTTTCTTTGCTTTACTTCAAGTTTTAGACATCTCTGTATATGGTGTTACTCATACGTTAGGGTCTTTTGAATATGCTTTATTTACTGAATCAATGTGATCGTATTCCTTAGTAGTTTTCTTTAATAAAGCATTTTCTATTCTCTCATTAGGTCATAGAGTTAGCCTTTTTAATTTATTTAATGAAGATGATGTTTTCTTTGCTAATGTTCCTAGAGCATTTGCAGTTCATCATGTAGCAGCTGATAATAATCAAGTCTGTGCATATTTACCTGCACTAGATATTTCTCAATTAGTTGCATCTTCTAATCATTGGAATGCTATTCATTCTCAAAATGAATTTAATCACTGTAGTCATCGTTTAGCAGCTTTAGGTAAAGCACTCTTTGTAATAGTAGTTCATACTCATAATCCAACAGGTGCTGTTAATGCTACCTCTGCAGCTGTTTCTCATAATCATTCTCAAATATCATAAGCTCACTTATCTTCACTAGTAATCTCTCATAGCATACCTCATTTCTCTCCTAAATGAGAATTTGCAGCATCTTTAGCTTCACTCCATGAATATCCTTTAGCTTTCTTTAACTTATCCCATACACTTCACTCAGATGTATCTCAACCAAATTCTTCAGCTAAAGCATATCAAATCTCTCATACTCAAGCTCATAGATTACTACCTAGCCACTCAGCTCAAGCTCATAGAGTATTCTGAGTAAGATTAACTAATCATTGTCCAAATCATCTTAATCATGCTTCTAGTTTATCTTGTGCATTTATCAATGTCCTATTATCTATACCTAATGTAGTACCTGTATCTAATCCTAACTTAGATGCTAACCATACATTGTTAGTTCAAGCTCTACCATTTATATTATTATCAAGATATTTAGACACATATTCAGCATAAGGTTTTCAGTTATTAGCTAACAAAAAGCTGTCTACAGTTTGCTTTGGTGTAAGATTCTCATCAACTTTAACTCAGTTAGCTCTTTGTCATTCTTTAATTATCTCTGCAGCATCATATATAGCTTTTTCTGCCTTAGCTAGTTTTGCTTCCTGTTGCTTTACTTTATCATCTCATTTATAACTAGCTGTATTAGCATTTACTTGTCTTCTAACATCATCTTGCACTTTCTTTTGATTAGTTTGCTTCCTTTCAAGTACTGCATCATAAGCATCTTTATAAGCAGCTTTCTTATATGCTTCACTTTGTCATGAGTATGTCTGATTTACCCATTCTTTAATCTTTACATCTTCCTCTGCACTAATAGGAGAAGAAGATGCTTGATTATTCTGTGTATTCTGTGTAGGTGTGGTTTTTTGTTTACCTAAAACATAATCTATTATTACCATTAGATACCTAGTATACTATATAAAGAGTTATAATTATTATTTTGTGTATTGCTTGTTCCTATATTCCAAGTTCATTTAGTGTTTGTAGTTGTTGTTTTTGTATTACTAGTAGCTCATTCTTTCTTGTAATATGGGCTGTTAGGAGAGAACAAAGACTTATAATCTTTCATATTTCATCAAGCATAAGATAGAGATGGCATTAAATAGTCTTGTTCAAATCTTATATACTTAGCAAGAGCAGTATCATAATTTTCTCAAGCTCAAGGCAAAAAACTCTCAAATCAAGATGTCCATTCTCAAGCAGAGATTGCAGCTCAAGATTCCTTTCTTAGTTTTAGAGTAATAAGCTCTGCAATATCTCATATTGTCTTTAGGTTAGTTTGGTCTGATATATTTTTTGTAAGCATAGATTTTACTGCAGAGAATGTTTTATCTCATTCTATGCTTTGGAATGATTTACTATTCATATTTTGAATAAGTTTTTCCAAATCTCAGCTTTTCATTAAGTGATCTAAATCTCAAGAAGATGCTATCCTATACAATAAGTTATAAGTCTGATTAACAAACTTTAAATCTTTTCTTTGATCTGCATTCAAATCTTTTTTTCAAAGTTGTGTAAGATAACTAGACATAGGATTCTCTCAATATCAGTAGTTTGTATTAGGATTTATAGTAGGGTCAAAATATCAAATAATATCAGAAGCATCATGTTTTGTCCTTAGATGTACTTTTTCATCTCATCACCGATTAGATTCTAGTAAATCTACATAAGTCTTACCATTCTCTTGATATACTTTAGTAACAATAGCTGTATGTCAGTATTGTGGATAATTCTTACTATTCATTACTGCTACTGCTCATACATTAGGAGTATCTGTATTTGTTATTGCAGCTTTCTTATCAATAGGGTCTGTATATAATCTATTATATCATAACTTTTCTAAGTAATCATTTACAAACTCTCCGCATTGTCATCACTTCTTATTGAATTTTCAGTCTTCTCATGTGTAACTAAACTGAAACTCATTGAGTTTCTTCCTTAATTCACTTTCAGATATAGGTGTATAATCAGTGAACTTTCAATTATTAGTTCAATTATATCATCACAATCATGTTCAAGACAATCAACCAATAGTTCAATCTAATCATTCAATTTTACCTGTATTCTTGTCTATCTTAACATATCACACAATATTACCATCAGCATCTTTAATTGCTTCTAATGTCCAACTACCATTTGCTGAACCTCATGCTGATATTAAATCATATTGAGGTTTGCTTTTCAATGGAGTTATAAAATTATCGTTCAAAGCATCAGCTAAAGATTTTCAAGTTGTATTAGCCTCATTTATAATATCATTAATAACTTGTGATTTAGGTCTTTGAATAATATCTCAATATTTATCATAATATCATTGTAATACTTGATCTAATGCTCTTTGCTTATCTGTATCTGTTCAATTCTCAGCCTGCTCTAGTGTTATGTTGTTAGCAGCATATTGTGCATCTGCTAATTCTTTCATTCATTGAGGAGAGTATTGATAATATAATGATAAGTTCTTTTGTAATTGTGCTATTGTATCAGCTCAAGCCTTATTCTTTTCTTCTCTCTCTTTTTGGAGATATTGTAATGTTCAGTTCATTTGAGCTATAGATATATTCAAAGCATCATCTTGCTTATATAACTTTTGATTTCTATCATTAGCCAATAATACTGCTGTTGAATAATCTATATCAGGATATTGGTCTATAATATTATCTATCATATCTCTTTCAGTTACATGATTTTGCATTAGTCTTCTAGTTGCTTCTAATACTCAATCATTTAATTCTCTTTCTTCTTGTGTTGCATAATGTTCTCTACGGTCATCTATCCAATTATGGTCTTCATCTATAAACAATCATTGTTCATTTCATCGCTCAACTTGTTGAGGATAAATATCCATATCAAATCATAAACTATTTGCTAAACTAGATAAATATCATTCGTTAGCTATTCAGTCTTGTGTATTCTTTAGAGCATCTTTTATAGCAGCTGCTCTATTAGGGTCTGTTGATGCTACTGTATTAATATAGTCTTCAGGGATAGCACCATTAGCTATTCAGCTTCATACATCATCAGCACTCATATTATTCCATTTCTCATTCTGTTTATAATCAGCATAATATTGGTCTAGAAATCTCCTTTGGTCTTCACTTCTTCCTTTTCAAGCTATGAAGAAATTATAAAAAGTATCATAGTCTTTAAATAATTCAGGATTAGTTTGTTTGTACTTGTTTAGATTATTAGCTATCTGATCCATTCTAGCTTGACTATTGTCTTGATAATCTCGTTCTTGTTGCTGAGGAGATGCATATCAAGTATTTCAGCTTGTTCTAGCAGTAGAAACAGTAGTTTGTTTCGTTGGTGTTTTTTCATTCTGAGCTGTTGGTTTACTTGCTATTACTTTCCCTCAGATAGTAAATTGATTTACTCCTGTTGTATCTACTTTATCTAAGATAGACTTAGGTTGCTTTGTCATATTTACTTCTTGTATATTACTTCAACCTAATACACTATTACCTACTGGTTTAGTTCAGTTTTGTTGCATACTAACAGGCTGTATATTACTTCCTCATAATACTGAATTACCTACAGGAGTAGTCCCATTATTTAACATAGATTTACCTCATATTGTAGGATTATTTGTTGTAGGTGTCTTTGTTGTAACCTGCTGTCCTCATATTGTAGGTGTACTAGTTGTATTCTTAGCTACTTGAGTTGTAGTCGTATTATTGATAATGGAATTACTAGGATTAGACTTTACACTTAATCATAAACTATTCAAAGCTCATTGTAACTTTGAATTAGATTTAAGATATTGTTGCTGTTGGTCGTAGTTTAAATTATTCCATTGGTTCTTTAAGTCTTGTACTTGTGAATCACTTAATATTGCCATTTAAGTTCATTACTATTTAAAGGCTATGTTCTTAGCATAGTTATTATTATTCATTTTCTACTTTTCAATTATCTACTTGCATTTTTATATTGACATTGTCATTATTTTCTTCTGTTATTTCTTCTTTAGTTGATACGCTTCATCATCATTGTTTACTATGATCTCTCATTGTTTTAATTAAAAAAGATAAATCTGATTATGCTATTCAGCTTGGTGGTCAGTTAAGTATTCTCAATAAATATCAATTATGATTTACAAAGCACAAATGAGCATATCACTCACTAGCATCCCATCAATCAGATACATATATACTTCATTCTATTGCATCACTTGGTTTATATCATTGTCAGCTAGTATAATTAAACCAATTCCTTGCTTCATAAGTTCTCCTCTTATATCAGTATTGATCTACATAATATATTCTTCTAGCTACATCAGGTTCTAACCAAATCTTTCAGCTATAATCTGTTCATACAAATTCTGAATAGTTACCATCGTATGCTATCTTATGTTTAAATCATTCTCTACCATAGTTTCATCGATAATAATGAGAGCCATCTACATAACATAAGTGGCTTCATTCTACTCGCATATATCATGAATAATGATCTGTACTATCAATATTCAGATTACTAACAGTGAAAGTAGGAGAATATTCATCTACATCTGTTATGTTACCACTAACTCAATGTAAATGTATCTTATAAGAATCATATCAAGCTCGTATTTCATCCCAATCTACTCAAAAATACATCCATCAAAAATACCAACCTGCATATCAAGTAATATCCCATGCCATTATCCATAGATTTTCCCATGTGCTTCATCAATCTGAAGATCTTAAAAAATCTCAATATAATTCTCAGGAAAAATCTTGACTAAATTGCAATCTCCATACATAACATCATACCTCATGTCAAGGTTGGAATCATGATAAATCAAAGTTAGTTGTTGTTCATGATGTTCAAACACTACTAAAATATGTTGGTAAGCTCGGATTGGTTGGATTAAAATCTTGCCCATAGTAATTTATCAATAGGCTTCAATCAATCGTTAGTCATTTTCATATACTATTCGTTAACACACTATAACTCATACCAAACTAATTATATAAATTCGTTCAAACAGGTATTCTTAGCTTACCTAAGCACCATAATGTTCCTGTTACTGCTGTGTTAGTTCCTACTAATCACATATAGCTTCATACTGTAGAATCGTATCATCATTTAATCCTACCTACTACTGTGCTTCATCTCTTAATCTGTATCTCTCAATCACTAGGGGATAATACTATACTCGTACTTCAATCACTAGCTGTAATTGTTACTCAAGTTATTGTTCAAGCTGTAATGGTTCATAGATTGGCAGCTATTGCACTAAGTTGCGATACATCCATCTTGTTTGCTGTTATTGTGTAACTAGCTATTTCATTTGCTGTTATTGTTCATGCTTCTATTTCTGATGCAGTAATAGTATTAGCAGCTATTTCATTAGCAGTAATAGTATTTGCTGCTATGTTATCTGCAGCTATAAATGTACCTTGCTTATCTGTACCAAATGCTTGAAATATAGCTTTCTTATTAGTTTCATAGTTTGGAGATGCTACACATAATAATATTTTATTCTCTCAAACACTATCGTTAGCATTTGTTGTTGTCTTTACAGTATTATCTGATCTATCATAATAGATATAAGTATCATAAACCATATTACCTGTAGTTGATGATGTTACAGATAACGTAGTTCAATCAGGTAGATATATATCTCATGTACCCCATCATACTGTATCGTAATCCATAGCATACCAATTAATATCTGTACTCCATCAAGCTATCCCTGTCCCTCAACCTTGCTCGTTATATACACTAGTAGCTGCATTTATCTTAAATGTATTTACTCAAGGTATTTCTCAATTATATCAGCTAGAAACATCACTAGCTGCTTGCTTTAGTGCATCTGCTGTACTTATCTCTGTTATGTATTCGTAGTCTACAACCTTTGCCATTAGTCTAACATTCAGTTATAATATAAATCTGCACTATACAAATGAGTATCTGCTCAAGTTAGTACAAACTTGAATTGTATCCATTGAAATCTACAATTAAGTTTTAGACTTGTAGCAAACGGACTCCTCATATCACTATTAGGAGTTAATCCTCAAGTCTGTGTAACTGCTGTCCATGTACTTACTTGATCTGTCTTATAATATATCTCTAATTTTCAGCTAGTAGGTAATTTATATCCTACTCTAAGATATAAACTCTGTTTTATTTGAGATAAACTAGTTCAGTAATAAGCCATTGTATGTAGCTCTCACTCACTAGCTGCATTAGTATTAAATCAGACTTTTGTTCATGTTGAAGTGAATATATCTTGATAGTTACTAGCTAATGCTCATACCTTAGCTCAAGTATATGTCCACATTCCTAATACCTCACTATAATTCTTATTCTTTGCTCAATAGATATATATTCAGTCTGTTCATCAGATATATATCTTATCATCATATACACAGATACTATTTATGTTATCACTAAATTTATTGAATCTCTTGATAATAAAGTAATTGTATCAATTCATCATTCCTAGTCCTTTATTACTTACTAGATAATGATTACCTTTATAAACTACTGATTGATAGAACTTATATCAGTCCATAGGGATTCTCTCATTGATAGCATCTTTACTATTATCCCACAATCATATTTCATTTCTGTAATAATCTTTCTCTATAACTATCCTTGTATATCCTCCTAAGAAATCTAATAGCTTTACTACACAATTACTTGCTAATGTTATTTGGTCTACTGCAGTACTTAAAGCATTATATAATATTATCTTAATTATGTTCTTATCTCCTATAACTAGTGTAGTAGATGTAGGTAACAATGGATGGTAGGCATTCTCACTTAGAGAACATATCTCTGTTGGTGCATCCCAATCAGGATTTGCATAGTTATATTGATAGAGCTTAGTTTGAGTTGATACAAATATCTTATCTCCAAATATACAAGCATCACATACTCTAATATCATAGTCATATTCCTCTGTTACTGTTTCTGTACTAGTATCAAATGAATATACCTTATCTCCAGAGAAGATAGCCCATTTAGTATTTTCATACTGCAAGAATTTAACAGGAGTAGAGTATACTGTAGCACTAGCTGTAGCAACTTTAGATTGTGGACATGGATAGATACTCCTCATATCTTCTCTGATTTCTAAGTTTTGTGAGTAGTAAAAACTGTTTACTATACCAGTAAACAAGTCATCACTTAATCAACCATTAGCTCATCTAAATATAGGTCATATATTTGTATTATCTGCTGTTGCCATTAGTATATCAAGTAATCTAAATTAGGTCATTCTAAAGGATCATAATTCTCCTCAGGATAATATCCTGTATCTGCTAGTTGTCCTCTATCCATAATATTCTGTATAGCTTTATTCTTCTCTGAATCGTAGAACTGTCTACTAGCATTTCTTTGTGCTTCAAAGTTACTTCACATATTACCATACATCCAATACTTTAATCATTCTACTAAGATATAATGCCATCTCTTAGGAATAAATATATCTTCTTCATCATCATCCCATGTAGTTGTTTCAGCATTGTATCCTAACTCATAGTTATAGTTAAATCCCCAAATCATCATTTGAGTGTTTTCCTTTGGCTTTGGAATTAAATTAAGGTCTGTTCTTGTTACGAAACAAACTCTTGGCTCTCAATCACTTTCAAAGTCGTTAGGATTCATTTTATCAACGAAATGAACTGGCAAATCTCTCCATTTATTTGTCTTTTGGTCTAGTAGCCATACAGACTGTATCTTTGAGATAGGGAATCTTTGTGAATATCCTCATTCTTCATTCTCAAACTCATAGCTACCATCATTAGCATCTACATCTAGTATGATACTATCAAATCAGTATCAACTATCACTAGTTCTTATATCACTACCAAAGTCTTCTATAACAAAGTTTAGAAACTCATAAGCCTCTGCTTTTGTTACTATGTCTTCAGTACATCATGTTTGTCTTCTAGCAAGACTAATTATTCAACTTGGTTTCATTATTATTATAGATTATAAATACTTTTTAAGCTGTTCATCAGCATCATTTATTTTCTTCCTTAGCTTCTCTGCTGTATAGTGTAAGATACCTTGGAAGTTCGTATCGTTTACCATATGCCGTAAGCCACCGAGATGGTCTATGATTACATTACACTTAGCTTTTATCTCATTTAGTCTTTTTATCTCTGCCATATTATCCTCAGCTACTTTAGTATAGACATATAGCCATTGAGAGTAGTTTGTTAGCTTTGCTAATGGATTTTTTACTTCATATATATTAGCATAGTTACTATTATCTGAGGTTCTTCTTCCTTTGTAGTTATCCTTAACTGCTCTATGTCAATCTCGTATAACTCCTATAGCGTGTCCATTAGTATTAGTACCAAACTCATATCAATCTAGGATTCAGTCTGAGAGGTAATAGTCTTTAGCATATTCTACTGTAGGACAGAAGTTTGTTACCATTGTATATCACTTCTGTAATATTTGGTCTACTAGTTCAGAGTATTTGTTTACTCTGTAGTATGCTATCTTTCATAAATCACTATGATTCTCATTCCAATAATTACATACTAAGTCTACTGCATCTTTAGTATACCAACCTTGTCCTTTTGCTCTAGGATGGTATTTAGGATTATTATAACTTAGGTTATCTATCAGTTTTATCTCCTCTAATTTAAACTCATAATTCATTAAGTCTGATACCATACCTACTGCAGCAAAGATAGTACAACTTACTCTACTCCATGCTTGATTTCATTGATTGTATTCAAATCTTATATTATCTTGCTCATAGAGTTCAGGAAGTAGATCAATATCTCAATTACATAACACATAGTCGGTATCAGTTTCTCATACTCATACACAACCTATAGATTCTTGGATTATTGCTTCTTCTTTCATTTAAGTAGTTCAGGTATGTAAAACATATCATCATCACAATTCAGTATTACCTCTAGTTCATGTCTTACTCATTGACTTAGAACAGGTTTTACTAACTCAAATACTTTTCTTAACTGTTCTCTAGGATTTTGTTTATCTTTGAAGTATCTGTTTAAAGCATCATGTTCTCTTTCACTTATCCTCACTAGATTCTCAGGTATGTTAGTATTGTACTTATGTCTATTACATCTTCCCATTATGTGATGTAAGTTAGTAGATGTTTTGTCTATATTTCTGAGTAAGCGATAAGGGACATTATCAATAGTAATCACCCTATCCCTATAATTAATATCTTTATTATCCATTTCATTTTACCTCATAAGGAGATAAACTATTTATTCATATTGAACTTGATCCATTCAATATCTTTCTGTATCTGTGCTAGTGTAGTATGGATTTCCATTATATTAACCTCAGCTAACTGTTTCTCCATATTTTCCATTCTATCATTCAAACTAACATATGTTCAACCTAACCCAAATAAGAATACACAGAAAGCTATCCGTGTAGCAGGACTAGATAAATACTCCTTAATCTTTTGCATTATCATAAGATTCTTTATTATCTAAATCTAAGAAAGGGTCTTTTCTACTCTCTCCAACCTTTTGTCAAAAGTAAAAAGATACGATAGCAGTAACTACTGTTTCTCGTAGTTTGTTAGTTATTTCTTGTCCTATCCAATATTGGTATCCTGTAAAGATACACAAACATAGCATTACTATAAAGAACACTAACTTAGTTACTGATAATTTAGTTCGTATCTCTTTCATTTTCTGTTGCTAAGTAATAAAAACATTACCCTTATATTTGCCTATGGCTTTTACACCATAGGCTATATAAGAAGAATGAGAGCTTTACTAAGCAGCAACTCTAACTTCAATACATCTCTTAGCTCATTCAACGAATGTTTTAACTCCGTACAAAGTCCAAGCAAGATAGTTGTAACCAGTCTTTTTTGGTTCTTTGTTTTGTTGAATTTCAACATCTTTTTGGATTACTAAGTCAGTACATCCGTATTGTCCAGCCCAACAGTGAGCAACTTCTCCTCCAAGTGTAACACCTGATTGAGAGTAAGTTACGTGTCCGTTAGTAATGATTGTTACATCTGTTCCATCATCGATTGCAGAAGCACCAGCTTGCATAAGTTTAGCTCTATCAGCAGCTGAGAACTCTACGTAATCTCCAGAAGTAGCCATTACACCATTAATCATTCCTTTAAGAGCAGCTAATGTTGGTTTACATTCTCAAGCAGCAGCAGGAGTAGAAGCAAATGTAATAGTTACACCATTAATAGTAAGTGTATCAGCAGCAGCTAATGAACTAACAGTTACTTTATTAGAGTGAGCTACGTTGTTAGATACAAAGATGTTGAAGTTACCCCAAGTTCCTAAGTATCCAACTCCTTTCAATGTTCCTCTAAGAGCAGCATCAGCTTGTTGGAATCAGTTTACTAAGTTAGTTTGTTGAATTGAAGCCTTAACATCAGGTGTAATAACGTAGAACCAAGGTTTAGTATCTTCAATATCATTTGAGTTCATCATAGCTTCAGTAAGAGTGAACATTTTGAAAGCATTTGATACAGATACAGTAATTGGATCTCCTGCATTACCTCCAGATACTACAGCATCATCAACTAAGTATTGAGCATTTAATACTTCTTTTAAGAAAGCACCATCAATATCTTTCTTAAGAGCATAAGTCATACGGTCGATGTATTTGTTAGCAGCATCGTATTTGTTTTGCTTAACATCGATAGCATCGATATATACAGTTACTTCTTTTGATTTATTAACTGTAAGATATTCATCTGTAGCAGTTACATCTTGTACTGTTACA
>Ga0265298_10003180_pt1 | contig 22013 bp, 23 predicted proteins | sample AusTroGonzalo_MG_3_FD_193486 | JGI IMG/M metagenome (GOLD analysis project Ga0265298, IMG submission 193486) | Bovine rumen microbial communities from tropical cattle in Woodstock, Queensland, Australia - Gonzalo_01 | ecosystem: Host-associated > Mammals > Digestive system > Stomach > Rumen ...
TGAAGGACAGGATTGGTAAATCCTTAAAAGCGAATTGTTATGAAGAAATATTATTATATATTGACAATGGGCTTGCTTGGTGTGATGGCAAGCTGTAGTGATGATGTAACAGACATGTTACCAGCTGAGAAAGGCATCACCAGCATCTATGCTACAATTGACGAGGATATGGCCGACACCCGTACACAGTTGGTGAACGATACGAAAATATTTTGGGAAACAGACGATACCATATCCCTTATCCCCACAAATAATTTTGAAAGTGGTTGGTATGTTTATACCTATCAGGGTGATGGCCGTTTTAATTCTGGAGATCTTTCTGGCGTTCCTGCTGGTACTTATTTCGCTACTTATCCGAAGATGAGAAGTGCAAATAATGACACAAAAAAACTAATGATGGTACTGAATGAAAATGTAATACATAAGGAAAATAGTTTCTCGCAACCTATGCCGATGTTTGCCGGTGCTACGAATCCTGCATCCGGGCATTTTACATTCAATGCTGCGGCTGGTGCCATCAAGGTGTCTTTATCAGGCACTTTCAAGGTGACCAAGATAACCCTGAAAGGCAATAATGACGAGATGTTGGCTGGTGTGGGTTTCTTGAATACTGCTAATGAAAAACCATCGCTGGAGCTGGATGGTGCAACTTGGAAAATCGGTTCGGTGACTGTCATCGAACCTGCCTACCGACAAGTGATGACAATGGGTGATGGCGTTCAGTTGAGCGAATCGCCCACCAGTTTCTATTTCGTGGTGTCTCCCACCGACTTTACGAAGGGCATCACCGTCACGGTGGAGGGGGAAGGACTGAGTCATCCTATTGTGAAGACCACCAACAGTGATGTAAAGATAGAGCGTGGTGTGATGAAGTCATTTACGTTAGTAGATATCAGTGCTATCATGCAAGAAGAGGCCGAGACACAGCTGGATGCTTTGAAGGCGATGTATAACAGTCTGGGTGGTGCAAACTGGACCAAGAAGTGGGACTTGACCAAGCCGCTGAGTGATGCAGATTCATGGCCAGGTGTTACAGTTGATGCCAACGGCCTGGTGACAAAGATTGACCTGAGTAATAACGGATTGTCTGGTTCCTTGCCGGCAGAGATAGGTAAGCTGTTTTTCGTGAAGGACATCATTCTATCGGGTAATAACATCACCGGCGGTATTCCCAAGGAAGTGAAGGAGCTTACATCCCTGAAGAAATTCTATATTGACGGCAACAAGATGAATGACAGTGTGCCTTATGCGGTATATACATCAGACGCATGGGGCTATGCCGACAAAAAGCTGATGCAGCAGAGCAGCTATGCGCTGAAAACCAAATATGTATCGTCAGACTATAGCAAGAATGGAAAGATTACCAATCTGCTGACTCACACTATGGGCGCTGGTATTCCTGTTGTTATTACCAGCGAGGCTTTTACAGATAAAATATGTGATGAGTTCGATGACCTGTCGAAGGTAGCCATGAACTATTTCTTCACTATTGCTCCCTATAAGGATTTTAAGGACTATTTCGACGTGTACGCCTTGCAGGCGATATCTCCCAACGAAGAGGTAGGGCTTAACCTGGCATACGATACGAAATATGATGGGGATAGCTATAAAATAGATATGGATAAGGTGAGGGATAAGATAGAAAACGTGTTGGGGATATCTTCTGCTAATCTGTTGTCAATAGTGTTGCTCCATGAAACAAAAGCTGAATCTAACCGTGCCCGATGCTTCTATGTGTCGGATGGTTTTGCAACCGCCATTGTTCCTGTGGATGATGACATGGAGTGTATCATCCATCATGAGGCAGGCGGTCACGGCTTTGCTTTCCTTGCCGACGAGTATTCATCGGATGGTGATAAAACTTATGGGGCTGCCGAGAAGGCCGATTTGGACAGGCGACATAATTTGGGATGGAGCTTGAACCTCTCTTATAATAATACCAGTGCCACCGTTCCTTGGAAGGACTTCTGGACGGATGCAGCCTATGCTCCTGAGGGGGTAGGTGCTTACCAGGGTGGCGATGCTGACTACAAGTATGGTGTCTATCGCTCAACAGACAAGAGTACCATGAACAGTCAGTATGAGTTTGACAAGTTCAACCCACAGAGCCGATGGCTGATATATCAGCAAATATGTAAAAGAGCTGGATATGCTTGTACCCTTGAGGCTTTCAAGACGTATGATGCTGGTAATATATCATTTATGCCTCCTTCAGTTTCTGTTACGACTCGTAACTATGTGGAGAAGAAAAAGCACAAGTTGGGAGCTCCACCAGTATTAATTATCAAGTAATGAGGAAAATAATCATCCCCGCCCAAACAGGCGGGGATGATTGTTTATTGTCCTTTGCGTTGCGAAGGTCGGTTGGCACGACGCTTACGGATTTCTGCCTTCATCTTGGCGGAGGCCGAATTGTGTGCCCCCGTAATGTAGGTTTTCTTCTTCGCCTTGGTCTTTACTTTGTTGGTATCATTGGGCTTGTTGCTCTTGCCCCTGAACACCACACCTTGCATGATGATCTTTTCAATATCTTCTCCTGCCATAGCTGTGTGGTTTTAGTGTGTTTCCACATGGGTTATCTCACCCACAAAGATATTGGCACGGCCAGGGCCGGGCTTCTCTTTAGTGGCGTTGAGGCACTTCATCACCACTGACGGTTGCTTAGCTCCATTGGGATAGAAGGCCACTGTGTATTCCTTGGCCTGCTCCAGCGTTTGGTAGCTTTGGTCGGGTGTCAGGATGGTGTTGATGTATTTCTTGCCATTATTAGATGACAAATAGCCTCCAGCATTGGCGGTCATGGTGGTACGGTTAAACTCGTCATCACCTATAATGATCACCAATCTGCCATTGCTGGCCTGTATCTTGTCGGTGGTCAGCTCAGGGAATGCCTCTACTGACTTTGTTACAACAGGCTCAGCCGCCTTTGCTACCTCAACAGGCTTTGCCACTTCAGCTGGTTTCACAGCTTCAACAGGCTTCTCTACCTCAGCTGGCTTGGCCACTTCTGCTACCTTCTCGGATTCTGTGGCATTTGCTATGGCTGCTGCAGCATTACCTGCAGCTGCTACAGGGATAGCCGGGTTGATGGCGGGAGCTGAAGCTTTGGCTACAGGTTTCTCTGGCTCTGCTTCTTTGGTGGTGACTTGCGAACTCACCACTGCTACAGCATCCGACTTACGGGTTTCTTCGGGCTGACCATCATTCTGCACGATGGCAAAGCCACTCAGTGCTTTTTGCAGGCTCTCGTTCATGTCATCCACAAAATCAACCGTCTTCCTGCGCCACTTGGCAAAACCGCGTGCCAGACGGCTCTGGTCTTTTGTCAGTGCCATTTTATCGGTAATCCAATCTTCAGCCAAATACAACTCTTTCTCGTTGGGATAGTCGTAGCGAATATTCCTGATTTGCAATACACACTTGCCCTCATCGCAATTGGCTATCATCTGATACATCACTTTGGTACGGTCAAGTGACAAAGCTGAGTTGGAGAAAACAATATATTCTTCGCCATTGGCTGCTACCTGTCCTTTTTCCTCGTTGACGTAGGCCACCTGACTGTTGTTGGCGTTTTGCTGCATGCGGGCTTTCATCCAGTCCTGCACCTTGGCATATATCTCGCCTTTGCTCATGCCAGTTATGCTGAACTCTTTGGAAAAAACCACCTTGCCGTTTACCTCTGGAACGGCTCCTTTCAGATAATATGAGTCCTCATGATGTGCGTTTCCATTCTTTTGTGCCGACATCTGCTGGGGCAACATTATAGCCATAGCGGCTATGCAAAAGGTAATGATAGTTTGTTTCATTTTTACCTGCTTATTTATTATTTTCTGCAAAGATAAACTTTTTCGTTTAAAGAAGTATTCCTTGGTCATTGAAACTTAATGTTTTTGCACAAATTATCAATGCCTGTGCAAAAAAGTGTTCAAAAAAGTTGCGAGTTTTAGAAAAATACCATACCTTTGCCGCCGTTTATTGGAAAATGCTCCAAAAAATACGTTAAATTAACCACTTGTATAAAAAGGTAAAAAAGATGAGAAAGACTATTCTTGGCTTAGCTATGCTGAGCATTTCAGTCACCACTTTTGCTGGTGGCGTACTGACCAATACCAATCAATCTGTAGCATTTATCAGAATGTTGACACGTGGTGCCATGATCGATTCAGATGGCCCTTATTCCAACCCTGCAGGCTTGGGCTTCCTGCAAAGAGAAGGATTGTATCTGTCGTTTAACTGGCAAAATGCCTATCAGGAGCGCAATATCGATGCTACCTTCCCTTTGTTTCCTGAGGCTGACCACCACCGCTTCTATAAAGGTACAGCTTCGGCACCCGTAATACCTTCACTTTTCTTGACCTATAGGAAGGGTGACTGGGCCATTTCTGCCTATGGAGGCGTGATAGGCGGTGGCGGAGAAGCATCTTATAGTACGGGTCTGCCAATGTTCGACTCGGCGGTGATGGCAAAGATCGCCAACAATTCTACAATTCAAGGGGTGATGAACCTTGCTGGAGCGCAGGCGGCTACCGATCTTTACGATTTAAATTCCTCCATGAAGGGACGCCAGTTTATCTATGCCTTCCAGGCGGGTGTGACCTATCGTGCCACCGACTGGCTATCTATCTATGCAGGTGCCCGCATGAATTATTTCACGGGTGGATACAACGGTTACGTAACAGCTACAGTTAAGCCCCAATTGTTGCAGAATCCTGCGATTCAGGAAGCTGCAGCAGCCAACCCTGCTTTGGCAGCTTTGGCCAACCAGCCGTTGGTGGATCTCAGACTGAATGTTGACCAGAAAGGATGGGGTGTAGCACCTATCATTGGTGCCCATGTCAAGTTGAACAAATGGAACATTGGTCTGAAATATGAACTAAAGGCCAACCTCAACATTGAGAACCATACCAAGGAGAATTCAGATCCTAACGGTGCTTTGGCAGCTTATAAAGACGGTGTGAACACGCCAAGTGATGTACCTGCATTATTCAGCGGTGCGGTGATGTACGAGATATTGCCTACTTTGCGTGCCAGTGCGGAATATCACCATTATTTCGACAAAAATGCAGAGATGGCAAACGACAAACAGAAAGCGCTGACACGTGGTACCAATGAATATCAGCTGGGTGTAGAATGGGATGCACACAAGTATGTTTCTCTTAGTGCCGGCTTCCAGCTCACCGACTATGGTCTGAGCGATGACTTCCAGTACGACACCTCTTTCTACTGCGATTCTTACTCTGTCGGTTTGGGTGGTGTGATACACCTCTCACAGCGTATGAAAGTGAACATTGGCTATTTCTGGACACATTATAAGAAATATACCAAGCATAGTGACAACTACAACAATACCACTTTGCCAGGTACCAATGTATATAGCCGTCACAACAAGGTATTTGGTGCCAGCATCGACTACATCTTCTGAAGCTTTACTAATAACTAATACTCTTTTCGGTGCAAAAGTTTGCATAGCTCGTTGATTATGCCTACTTTTGCACCGATTTTAATGTATGATGTTGTGAATAACAACCGTGTATTCCAGAACACCACGTAAAAAACAGGAAATATGAAACAGCAAGTATCAGTTACTTTCATGCTGCTCGGCATACTGTTCAATGTATGCCTTGTAGCTTCAAATCTCTTAGGAACAAAATTAATCAATGTTTTTGGCATCAGCGTCACAGGCGGACTGATGATTTTTCCTATCTCCTATATCATCAATGACTGTGTGGCAGAGGTGTGGGGGTATCGCAAGGCACGACTCTTGATTTGGAGTGGCTTTGTCAGCAATTTCTTTACCGTAACCGTGGGCTTGATAGCTGTAGCTATACCTGCCGCTCCTTTCTGGGAGGGCGAGGAACATTTTAATTTTGTATTCGGCATGGCGCCACGCATAGCCTGTGCCTCATTGATAGCCTATCTGGTGGGTTCGTTCCTCAATGCATGGGTGATGAGCAAAATGAAGATTGCCAGTAAGGGAGCTCACTTCTCTTGGCGAGCTATCTGGTCAACCATCGTGGGCGAAACGGGCGACTCACTGATATTCTTCCCCATAGCCTTTGGTTGGCTGATTGGATGGAAAGAGCTTTTCATCATGATGGTTACACAGATTGTTCTTAAGACTCTCTATGAAATCCTTGTATTGCCGATTACTATTCGTGTGGTGAAGAAGGTAAAAAAGATGGAGGAAACCGATGTGTATGACGACAATATTTCGTATAATGTTCTAAATGTAAAAGATATCTAAGTATGATTGACGATAAAGTATTGGTGGTATTCAGTGGTGGTCAGGACTCTACTACCTGTCTGTTTTGGGCAAAGCGTGAGTTTAAGGAAGTGTATGCGGTAAGTTATCGCTATGGTCAGAAGCACGAGATTGAGGTGGAGCTGGCGCGTAAGATTGCCGAAAAGGCTGGTGTACCGTTTGAGGTAATGGACATTCCTTTAGTAGGTCAGCTGGGACGTAATTCCCTGACGGATGCCACTATGGTGATGGATCAGGAGGTACCCGAGAAAGGCTTGCCCAACACCTTTGTGCCAGGACGTAACATGTTCTTCATGAGCATAGCAGCAGTATATGCCCGCGAACGCGGTATCCGTCATTTGGTAACGGGTGTATCACAAACCGACTATAGTGGCTATCCTGACTGTCGTGACGCTTTCGTCAAGTCTTTGAACGTTACCCTTAACCTGGCAATGGACTATCAGTTTGTGCTGCATACGCCCCTGATGTGGATTGACAAGGCACAGACTTGGGAATTGGCCGACCAACTGGGCGTGCTCGATTTGGTGCGCAACGAAACGCTTACCTGTTACAACGGCATCCCAGGCGACGGATGTGGTCATTGTCCGTCGTGTAAGTTGCGTAACGAAGGCTTGCAGAAATACTTGGCACAAAAGGCTGCACGTGAAAAACTGTCCTGATGTTTTTGTTTTCTCTTTTTTATTTGTATTTTTACGACGGAAAAACAAAATATACGACAATGAAAGAGAAATTATTAGGTTTGGTATTGGTCTCTTTGATCTGCCTTCCATCAATGGCAGACAATCTATCTGGTGTCATCCTAAAGAATGGCAAGCCCAAGAAGGGCATTACTGTTTGGCTGAAAGGCGCTGATTTTAGAGTGGAAACCGACAAGGAGGGACGGTTTAAGTTCTTCAATGTTTCACCTGACGACACGTTACAGGTAACGGTGAGTATGCGTTTAGATGCTAAGTTTGCTGTAGGCGATAAGAAAGATATTACGGTGAATCTTGGCAAAAATAGCTGTGTATTGAATGATGGTAACTCTGAACAGGAGATTACTTATAACCATGCAATGCTTTCATCAAGCTCTTCAGATGGAGTGACTCACGAGATGATTATGCGCTCAGGCATGAAGACTGTGACGGATATATTACGCAACTTTATGACTGGAGTGATAGTAACGACAGATGCCACAGGCAATTCGAAAGTGATGATCAGAGGTATAAGCTCTATCAATTCCAGTACTGAGCCGTTGGTGGTCATTAATGGAGCTGAGTATAATGGCGGTGATCTTGATAATTTGATGCCAGTGGAGACGATTGCTGTAATCAAGGTAAACAAAGACGGTTCTGGCTGGGGTGTACGAGGTGCTAACGGTGTAATTGAAATTACAACCATTTCTGGGAAAGATGATATTTAAGCGATGGCATACAGTATTCTTGTCTGTGCTGTTGCTGGTTGGTACTATTATGGCAAAGGCACAAGATGTTGTTGCTTACAGCATCAGTGGTACCGTACCTACGGGGGTAACCTCAGTGTTTCTCCATACCCTGCGCAATGAACCTATAGATACTGCACATGTTGATAATGGCAAGTTCCGTTTTGCAGGTGCTTTGCAACGTAATACCTTTGTGACTTTGTCTGATAACGGGACCGACCTACCTGTTAACCTGATTATTGATGAAACACCCTTAGAGGTGAATATGGAGCGTAGTGTGTTGAAAGGCTCCAAACTTAATGAGCGTCTCAACAAGGTTGATCGCCAAATTACCGACCTTACCATTGATTACATGCAGGACCAGATGGAATATGCGCAAGTGAGGCTGGGGCAGACCGAATTGCGTGATTCTCTGCGCAGGGTAATGACGGCCTCTTATAATAAAGTAGTGGTAGAGATGAAGAACGTTATCCGTGATAACCCCGACAATGTGATTCCCGCCCTTTACCTCTCTCAGATCTATAATACCCTTACCATTGACGAACTGAAGGATTATTTAGATGAACGCCATACCTATGCTTCCCATCCACTCTGTGTGGGGGCATGGCGCATGTTGAACCACTATGAGAAAACTAATATTGGCACACGCTTTACCGATTTGGCGGAAGCTGATACCGCTGGGGTGAGTCACCGACTCAGTGAGTATGTAGGTAAAGGTAACTATGTGCTGATTGACTTCTGGGCCAGTTGGTGTGCCCCCTGTATGCAGGAGATGGATAATGTGAAAGCTGTCTATCAGAAATACCATGAAAAGGGTTTCGAAATTGTGGGACTGTCATTCGACCGTGCTCGTCAGTCGTGGATTAATGCCATCGAGAATCACCAGCTTAACTGGATTCACCTGAGCGACCTCAAATATTGGAACAGCGAAGCTTCTGTCGTCTATGGCATCAGCTCTATTCCAGCTAATCTCTTGTTGGACGGTGATGGAATCATTGTAGCCACCGATTTACGAGGGGAGGAGTTGGGAAGAAAATTGCGCCAAATTTACAGATTTTAAAAAAAAACTTTGTTTTTATTTGAATAATAATTATTATTGTTTATCTTTGGGACGAATGATAATAGTTTGTCTAAAATATTACTACTATGAAAAAGGATGATATTGGTACAAATGCAGGTTTAGTATGGCGTACCTTGTTCTATAAAGGTTCAAAAGCTTCTTTTAATGAGTTGTTGCAATCTACAGGACTAAATGCCATTGATTTGTCATCTGCCATAGGCTGGTTGGCGCGAGAAGACAAAGTAGAGTTCTTCTACGAGAATAATGAAGAGTTTATTGACGTTTACAGGGATAGCTACTATTAAGCTATCCTTTTTTTTTGTTCAGATAGTTTGTTTTTCTAAATAATGAGTAAGTTTTTAGCCATTTGTTTTGTCTATCCGATAGATTTGTGCTATTTTTGCCGTCGCTAAGTGATTAATAGCGTAGATAATAATGACAAAATGAAAGGTAATATTTACAAATTTAGACTGTTAGCAATAGCGATGATGTTGACCACAAGCATCGTTGGTAAGGCACAACAGACATCAGGTGAAACCGACTGGTTGAAGGATCTTACTTCACGTATCACCCTTAATGGCTATGCCCAGGCAGGATGGAGTTATCAAAATCCCAATGGCAAGGACCAAAATTCCTTTAACTTGAAACGTACTTTGTTATGGGCGAAGGCAAGAATTACCGATAGATGGTCGTTTTTGTTTATGCACGACTTTTCGAGTGTGGTGCAAGAGTTCTATACCGATTTCCGTGTGACTAAAGGCAACGAACTGACCATCCGACTAGGCCAGTTCAAGCACTCCTTTTCTATGGAGAACCCGTTGTCTCCAACACAGTTGGAACTGATAGATGTCTATTCGCAGGCGGTGCTATACCTTGCAGGCGAGGGACCTGACCCTTTGAATGGTGTGAATTATGGTCGTGATATGGGTATCGAGGTGTTTGGCGACCTACTCGAAGGCAAACTGCACTATGAACTAGCTCTGATGAGTGGACAAGGTATCAACCGCAAGGATTTAAACAAACAAAAAGACTTTATTGCTAAATTGGAGGTGCGACCAGTTGATGGACTGAGGCTGGTGGCATCTGGCTATATTGGTAAGGGGAATGCGGTGGGAACTGCAGCCTGGAACCCTGATATCCAGATAGGCGATAACTACAAACGTAACCGTTATAGTATAGGCGCAGAATATAAGAGCAAAGCCTATACAGGCAGTAAATATAAGGAAGCACGACCTGCTTCGATTCGCCTCGAATGGTTGGGTGGCGAAGATGGCAAAGTGGGTTCACGTGGTGGATACATTACCTCCAGCATCCCCGTGGTGGATGCCCTTGATGTGGTGGCAAGTGCTGAGACTTACGACCGCAACACCCAGGTGGACGGATGGGACCAGACCAACCTCACCATCGGACTGCAATACTGGTTCTATAAGAAATGCCGTTTGCAGTTGCAATACACCCGTTGTCTTTTGGGCAATCAATTAGGAAAAGATTATAATTGGCTGCAAGCACAAGTGCAAGTAGCATTCTGAAGATATGGTAATTAAAGTTTTATTGACTATTATTTTTCTGGCTGTAATGATTGGTGTGGGGCTCTATACCCGCAAACAAGCCAGTAGTGTGGAAGGTTTCGTATTGGGCGGTCGTGCCGTGGGTCCATGGTTGACGGCATTCGCTTTCGGTACAAGTTATTTCTCAGCCGTAGTGTTTGTAGGCTACGCAGGTCAGTTCGGGTGGAAATACGGATTATCATCTGCTTGGATTGGTATTGGTAATGCCGTGATAGGCTCGTTGTTGGCGTGGCTTTTGTTAGGTAGAAAGACCAAGTTGATGACACAGCATATCGAGAGTCGCACGATGCCTGATTTCTTTGGCACCCGTTTTGCCGACCAAGGCTTGCGTATAGCTGCCTCCATCATCGCTTTTGTGTTCTTGATTCCCTATACCGCAGGTGTGTATAAGGGTATCTCCACATTGTTTGAGATGGGTTTCGGTATCCCATATGAGTATTGTGTGATTATTATGGCTATCCTTACCGCTGTTTATGTGATATTGGGCGGTTATAAAGCTACGGCCATGAACGACTTTATCCAGGGCATTATCATGCTCTTTGGTATCGTGGCAGTGATTGTAGCCGTGATTGCTGCTCAAGGCGGACTATCTGAAGCAGTATCCAAACTTTCTGTGCTCCCTGCTGATGGCAGTACTGAACCAGGCTCTGGTGGCTTTACCTCGTTGTTTGGTCCCGATCCTTGGGGACTGCTTGGGGTGGTGGTACTTACTTCATTAGGTACGATGGGTTTGCCACAGATGGTTGGTAAGTTTTATTCCATTACTGACGAGAGCGCTATCAAGCGTGGCACTGTCATTTCAACCATTTTTGCCTTTATTGTGGCAGGTGGCTGCTATTTCTTAGGTGGTTTCGGTCGCTTATACGAACCTGTTGTGGAGAACGGCAAAATAGCTTTCGACTCGATTGTGCCTGCCATGTTGGTGACCTTGCCTGATGTGTTGATTGCCCTTGTAGTACTTTTAGTGCTCTCAGCTTCTATGTCAACACTTGCTTCGTTGGTGCTCACTTCATCCAGTACGATGACGCTTGACTTGATCTATCGTGACAAGAAATCACTGCCAGGTGAGGTGGAGGAGGGTGCCATTGACGATATTGTGTCTGAAAAGATAGAACGTCGAAAAGTAGTGGTGATGCGCGTGTTGATTATGTTTTTCATCGCTATTTCGTTGCTGATAGCCCTTAATCCTCCTACGTTCATCGCTCAGCTGATGGGTATTTCTTGGGGCGCTTTGGCGGGTGCTTTTCTGGCTCCTTTCATGCTGGGTCTTTATTCTCGTAGCGTTACTACTGCCTCTGTATGGGCATGCTTCATCTGGGGCGTTGGTCTTACGTTGGTGAATATGCTGTTGGGTAATCCTATCAACCCCATCGACTGTGGTGCCATTGCCATGGTGGGTGGCTTCCCTGTGGTATGGATAGTAAGCCTCTTTACCAAGAAGCTGCCGAAAAACGTGTTAGATACTATTTTCGAATGTTATAAGTAAGCCTACATCTTACTTTCCCACGCAGAAGTGACTAAAGATGAATTGTAAGGTATCGTCGGTGGTAACCTCACCGACGATATCGCTGAGGTGATGGATGCATTCACGGATATCTTGTGCAAGGAAATCGCCACTTACACCCAAGTCCATGCCTTGTTGTACACGACGGATGGCATCAAGGGCATGGGTCAGTGCCTCATAATGACGGGCATTGGTAACAATCACATCGGCCTGTGTAATTGCAGGCAAATGGGCATTCTCTACCAACAAAGCTTGCAATTCATCTAAATGAGTGCCTTTTTTGGCTGAGATGGCTATGTGTTGACAACCAGAAGGTGGAATAGGTAAGTTAGCTGATAAATCCTCTTTATTGTAAACCAAGATAAGTTGTTTGTCCTTGCAATGGGGAAGAATCTGTGCCTGCAAGTCACTGAACTGCCGATCAGCACAAGAGGCATCCAGTAACCATAGTATGATGCTGGCTTGGTCAATCTTCTGGAAGGTGCGCTCAATCCCCATGGTCTCAATAGCGTCGGTCGTTTGACGAATACCTGCCGTATCAATAAAACGGAATGTGATACCTTGTATATTAATGGTGTCTTCTATCACATCACGCGTCGTGCCACTGATTTCACTCACAATGGCTCGTTCTTCGCCCAACAGGGCATTGAGCAAGGTGCTCTTACCTGCATTGGTCTCACCGATAATCGCTACAGGAACCCCGTTTTTGATGGCGTTGCCTACATGGAAAGACTCCACCAGATGAGCAATTACCTGCTCAATATGATTTGCCAACTGACGCAGTTCGGTTCGGTCGGCAAACTCAATGTCTTCGTGATCGCTGAAATCGAGTTCCAGTTCAATCAAAGCGGTAAACTTCAGCAGTTCGTCGCGCAATTCGGTCAATTTCTGACTGAATCCTCCTCGCATCTGGTTCATCGCCAACCGATGGTTAGCAGATGATGTTGAGGCAATTAAATCAGCTACAGCTTCAGCCTGACTCAAATCCATCTTCCCGTTTAAGAAAGCTCGTTGAGTATATTCTCCAGGCTTTGCCAATCGGCAACCTTGCTCTATGAGGAGCTTCAGAATACGTTGCATGATATATGCCGACCCATGACAGGATATTTCCGTACTGTCTTCACCAGTATAAGAATGAGGTGCTCGGTATAGGCTGACCAAAACTTCGTCAACTATCGATCCATCTACATCAACAATGTTTCCAAAGGTTTGGGAGTAGGCCTTACAATCTTCCAACATTTTGCCAGCCTTGATGGGACAGAAGATGCTAGATGTATAAGCGATGGCAAGAGGTCCGCTTACACGAATCATACCAATGGCTCCACCTTGTGAGGTGGCGATGGCGCAGATGGTATCGTCGTGGGTAGCCGTCATCAATAGATAGTTTTTGTGATGAGATCTGTTAGATGTTCCAAATAGACTCTGTCGATATCATCAAAAGATGCTAATTTGTCGCTGTCAATATCCAAAACAGCTTTTACTTCGCCGTTTACTTTCAAAGGTACCACAATCTCAGAACGAGACAAAGAACTACAAGCGATATGTCCCGGAAACAGTTCTACATCAGGCACTACCTGTGTATTTTTCTCTTTCCAAGCCGTACCACAAACCCCTTTACCATATTTAATAATAGAGCATGCCATTGAACCTTGGAACGGTCCCAATATCAGCTGATTATCTCTCACTAAATAGAAGCCAACCCAAAAGAAATCAAACACTTCCTTCAAGGCTGAGCTTACATTGGCTAGCAGGGAAACCTCATACTTTTCGCCTTCTATGCAAGGCTCAATTTGTTCTATGAACTGTTGGTATCGTTCCACCTTGTCAGTAGCTGTGATATTGAAGTTTATCTCACTCATATTCTGTCTAATACTGTTTTTATCAAGTGATCGATGGTGTTTTTATAACCTGTATTCATCTCTTTGATCAGTCGATTGGCAATGATCAGACAAACAGTAGTAGCCTTGTGTCCCATAAGTTTACTCAAACCAGCCAAGGCTGAGCTTTCCATCTCGAAGTTGGTGATATGCAGTCCATCATACTCGAATGACTCAATCTTTGTGTTTTGATGAGGGTCAGCTGGTTGTATGCGAACATTACGACCTTGCGGACCATAGAACCCATTGCCGGCAATTGTGATGCCTCTCACCATATCATCAGCAGCAATGCGGTTGACTAAACCTTCATCTGCATGAATGGCATAGGCGGTAGGGGCACAGAGTGTTCCACTCCATTCCATATGATTGATAAAAGCACGTTCCATTGGTAAGTCACACACATCATTCCTACCAGCATAAAAGTTCAGCACGCCGTCGAAACCGATAGAACGTTCTGAACATACGTAGGTACCAACAGGTGTGTTGGGTTGCAAACCGCCACTGGTACCAATGCGTACAATCTCCAACTGTTTTATTTCATCTTTTACCTCACGAGTGGTGAAGTCTACATTTACCAAGGCATCCAACTCAGTCATCACGATATCGATGTTGTCGCATCCAATACCTGTTGATACACAACTGATGCGCTTGCCTTGGTAAGTGCCAGTAATGGTGCGGAACTCACGACTCTGAATGTCACACTCCACCTGACCGAAATGGCTTGCTACCATAGGAACCCTACCAGGATCGCCCACTAAGATAATCTTGTTGGCTAGTTGTTCTGGTTTTACGTGCAAGTGAAACACACTGCCGTCTTCATTGATAGGCAACTCAGTAGGTGCTATGTATTTCTTATTCATGGGTTATTTCTGTTGGGGGTTACCGATGGGCTTGGCTATGTTCTCACGCATAGAGGTGTCGGCTTCTATATTCTTCATGCGGTAGTAGTCCATGATACCCAGATTGCCACTGCGGAAAGCTTCAGCCATAGCCTTAGGCACTTCTGCTTCTGCCTCAATCACCTTTGCGCGAGCTTCCTGCGCCTTAGCTTTCATCTCTTGTTCGTTGGCTACTGCCATAGCACGACGTTCCTCAGCTTTTGCCTGGGCAATGTTCTTGTCAGCGTTAGCCTGGTCAATCTGCAGGGTAGCGCCGATGTTTTTACCGATGTCAATATCAGCAATATCGATTGAGAGAATTTCGAAGGCAGTTCCTGCATCCAGACCTTTGCTCAATACCAACTTTGAAATAGAGTCGGGATTCTCCAATACCGACTTGTGATTGGTAGCCGAGCCGATGCTTGACACAATACCTTCACCTACACGGGCCAGTACGGTGTCTTCGCCTGCGCCACCCACCAACTGGCGGATATTGGCACGCACGGTAACGCGAGCCTTAGCAATCATCTGGATACCATCTTTTGCCACAGCACTTACTGGAGGCGTGTCAATCACCTTAGGGTTCACCGACATCTGAACAGCCTCAAACACATCACGACCGGCCAGATCAATGGCAGTAGCCATTTGGAAAGGCAACTCAATATTTGCCTTATTGGCCGACACCAAGGCGTGTACCACTCGTTCAACATGTCCTCCGGCTAAATAATGGGCCTCCAGCCCGTCACGGGTAATATTCTTTAAACCAGCCTTGTGAGCCTCTATTAAAGCAGGCACGATGATATAAGGCGGTACATTACGGATGCGCATCAGGAACAACTGAAGCAATGAGATATTTACACCAGATACTTTGGCACTGAGCCAAAGAAAGAAAGGTACATAGTGGAAGAAAATCACCAGAAATACGACGACTGCCACCACTAGAAATGCGGTAAAATAGAATGATTCGATTTCCATATTTTTTAGTTTTTAATTTCTTGAACGATAATTTCATTGTCAGATACACGGATGACCTCCACAGGTGTCTTCTCGTTGAGGAAACCACTGGCAGATCTTACTTCCACTATATGTCCATTGATATCGGCATTGCCAATTAAAGCCAGTCGTGTTACGGCAAATCCCTTGTCGCCTACCTGAACGTTGGCTGCAATAGTACGGTCAATTGTGGAATCAATATTCTCAGTAAGAGCCACCTTGTCGAGTGTCTTTGATCTCATGAAGACAATTAACATCAATGAACCAAGAATAACGGCTATCACCAATGTGATAATACCTGCCAAAGCACTGATGTTGATAAAGGCGTATGCCACTGCCCATACCAGACATACGATGGAAAGGATAGCAGCCAGACTACTACCTGGTATCACAAACAACTCAACCAGCAATAATAATAGGGCTGAGACAACGAGTGCAATAATGAATAGTATTCCCATAATCAGTATTTAGTTTCTGTTTATTATCGGTTTTCCAACCTTCTCACTTCTTTTGCCGTTTGCATTAGTTGCTTATAAAGCTCCTTTTCCCTCTGTTCATCTTGTTGGATGCTACTTTTAAGTCTTTGTTTCGTAGTAGCGTCACTTGAAGCATATTGATGGCGTAATTGGTCCAACCTGGAAGTGACCTCTTGATAGGTCGTCTCCTCTTGGCGATAGCGGTTAAAAGCATCACGGGCTTGGGGAGAGGTGAAGTCGGTCAGTTTGTAATAGGTGTGTTCATCATTGATAACGAATTCAAATTCGTTTTTTGTGGCGGAACTGACAAGCGCATCGTTTATAGAAGCCAGTCTTCTTTGGGCATCACGAACTTCAGTCAGGTCTGACCATGTTTCTTTAATGGTATGAATCTGTGCCAGTTTAGCTAATTGTTCCTGATTGGTATTTTCAAAACTATAGACAGATTTCGTCTCATTTGGGATAAACACATAGATGCATACCTTACCTTCCGGCTGAAAACGATCGGAAGCAAACCATCCCAAGTTATTGAACTCGTCAATGACATACATATAATCGTTATAGGGAGAATTGAATGGCATGCCTATGTTTTCCGGAGTAAAATAGGTGTCATCTTCAGTGTCATGGCGTGTAACGAAGATGTCATAGCCACCAAACGACTGTTCTCCATCAGTTGCGAAATAAACGGTGATGCCGTCGGGCATGACAAAGGGATAGGCACTGTTACTGCCAGCTTCATTTATGTTGTCGGGCAAAACAGAAGGAGCAGCCCATTGACCATTCTGTTTCTGTGCAACCATCAATGATAGGGTAGAATCATTAGGCAATACCTGACTGTAATACAGCCGATCTTCCAATTCTGTCATAAACAGGGCGTTGCCATCGTTCTCGCGACCAAAGAACTCACGAGTGGTAAGCAAGCGTCCTGCATCTTTACTAATACGATAATAACTTGTGAAATCAGCCTTGTCCACAACTATACTGTCAATAATCATCACCTGTTCTACGCCTCGTATCATGCGTAAGCCACTGCGACTTTTCTCTAATAAGGCTTCTGCTTCAGCCGATGTTTTACGACGTTTTTTTAAATCGGCTATATAAGTCTCCAAGGTGTTTACGGCATCTTCATAGAGGTAGAGGTTGTTGCAGGCCTCAGCGAAAAACAACTGACTGTCTTGTACCTTACGCTTCACAGCCGTTTGCAAGTAGGGGAAGGCTTCGGCAGCATCACCAGTTCGCAAAGCACATACACCATACCACAAATTGTAGTTGGCGTTGTTGGGAGTAGCCTTTACCAACTTCTCAAATGCAGGCTTTGCATCGGCAAAGTTACCATCGGCATAGAGTTTACGTGCCTCAGTCAGTGTCTGTGCAGAAATCGTTATAGCGGTGAGGCTTAGCCATAAGAGTAGTATGTATTTTTTCATCCACATATTCAAATTAGCAATTCTTTGCATTCAAAAATACAAATATAATGAATATAATCCGATTTTTTGACTAATTTTGTGCCCGATTTTATAAAGATTAAGATGAAGGCACTTTATACCGTATTATTATTAATAGTTTCTAACATCTTCATGACCTTTGCATGGTATGGCCATTTGAAATTGCAGGAGATGAAAATATCTACCTCCTGGCCGTTGTTTGCTGTGATTATGCTGAGCTGGGGCCTTGCCTTTTTTGAGTATTGTTTTCAGGTTCCCGCTAATCGCCTAGGTTTCCATGAGAACGGTGGTCCTTTCTCTTTGATGCAACTAAAGGTAATACAAGAAGCCATTACCCTTATCATCTTCACTGTATTTACAACAGTACTCTTCAAGGGTGAATCGTTGCATTGGAATCACCTGGCTGCTTTCGTATGCTTGGTGTTGGCAGTTTATTTGGTGTTCTTGAAATAGAAGCAGCTTTTATTCAGTTACATACTTCTTCATGCCTTCGGTCATGTAAGTTTGATAGTTCCCTTTATCGTCATAAATGAAGTAAGCTTCTATATCCCTGAACTTAGCAAGTAATTCCTTAGCACGATCTAATCCCATCACCATAAAAGCGGTAGCTAAGGCATCGGCTACCACACACTCATTTGCAATTACGGTAGAACTCAATATGCTGTGTTGTACGGGACGACCTGTTTTGGGGTCAATGGTATGGGCATATTTCATACCGTCTTTATAATAGAAGTTACGATAGTTGCCACTTGTAGCGATACCTTTGTCAGATATTTCCAATATTGTCTGAAGGTCTTGATTACGACTCTCTGGATCGTCGTCAGGTTTGTTAATGCCTATGCGCCAGAAGCCACCTGAAGGGTTTACACCCGCCACATCCACTTCACCACCAATATCTACCATGTAGTTTTTCACACCCTTTCTCTTCAACAAATCAGCGATTACATCCACAGCATATCCTTTTGCAATGGCGCTACAATCAAGCATAGTGCGTGGGTTCTGCTTCACCACCTTACCTTCTGCATTGAGTTGCACTTTTTCCCATCCCACAATCTCCAACAAGCTGTCTATCTTCGCTTGAGAAGGCGCAATTTCTTCGGTAAATCCAAATCCCCAAGCATTTACCAAAGGAGCAACGGTGATGTCGAAACAACCATCAGTAATGCTGGAAACATGCATAGCCTCATTGAATACCTTGGAAAAGAGGCTGTCAACAGTAACATCTTCATTTCGATTAATGCGACTGATGAGAGAGTTTTCGTTGAACATAGACAAAGAGGCATCAAATTGGTCCAATTCTTTGTCGATATCCAGTCTTAGCGATTTGTCGTGCTCGTACGTAATGCTATACATGGTTCCGAATATCAAACCTTTCTCATTGCGGTAGGTAGCAGTATTGTTACCCCATGAGATAACGTTGTTGTGGCGAAGTAATACCAATACGGTGCCTGCCACCAATAAAACCAACCAAATGTAGTTTTTCTTCTTCATTGCAACTCTATAGTTAAAATAATGACATTCTCAGTTTTCTTTCATTCTCTTCTCAAGCATTCCTATTTCAATTGGTAGATAATCGAATAGGTAATGCCAATGTTATTGGAATCATACCGGCCAAAACCTGGTATGTAGTATGGATCGCCGTAAGTGTCAACTGATGCTTTCAGTCGGTACTTGACTCTCAACATTAGTCCCATTTTGATACGTTTGGCAACATTGGCACGCATGCCAACAGTAAACTCAACCCAGTGCATGGTATACTTCATCCCTTCATGTACATAGTTGGAAGTATCGCCCCAAATGGGGTCGGTCAGATTGGTTTCATCTGCTCCTCCTTCATAGTCTGGATCTAATAGATTTGGCACAACCACATCATATTTCCCACTACTAAGTCCATATCGTAAACCCACCAACAGCAAATTGCCATGTGCTTTTTTCCACAGCGTATTATAATCGATACCCAGACGGAAATAGGGGGCAGATGCTTTAATTCTCACATCATAGTCATTTGTGGATTTGCCTCCTCCGTAGCCTAACTCAATGGTGGGGAAAAAACGGTTATAAAGATTGACATCCACCATCGCCTCTGCTGACATGAATTCAGAGCCAAAAACCTTGAGTACAGGCGACAGGATATCTACACCCACATCGATACCATTCATAAGAGGATAGGTCACCTCGGGCAGCTTCTTCTCCTTTTTCTTCTGTTGTTGCTGTGACGACTGCCTATTCCGGTTATTACCAACGTTCTGTGCAGGTAAGGGTGCCACGAAAGCCAACAGCAGCACAATGCTAATAATATATCTTGATATTTTCTGTCCCATTGTTTGAAGCTGTTGGATTAACAATAACTATAGAGTCGAGCACGTGAGTGGTGTATTTCATGTCAGTAATCTCCTGTTTTACTACGAAGTTGCAGTCTAATGTCAAGAAGTAAGGGGTGTTGTGATGATGGAACACAATGGTGTCTTTGTCGTAGAATTGTGGCAATGTGTCTCCAACATGATACACATAGCTGAAAACCAGAGTCGTCTCTTCTACGTTGTAACGTAATGGGAGTGAAAGACTATTAACATTCTGGTCATCGTTGATAATAATGGAGTCTGTTCCATAGGCATAAACATTCAGTACATCCAATGAATAAGACGTTTCCCATCGTGCAGAGTCGGTAGAGAAGACTGTCAGGATATTGGCTGTCAGCATGTGACGGGCGTTACCTGAGCAGTCGTCTTCTTCTGCGCAGGAAACGATGAAGCCAATGACACAACCCATCAATAATACTATTGGAACCAGTTTCCTCATATATAACTCTCAATTCTCAATGTCTTTTCTATCTGATACTTGTTTCTCTCTTCACTATTTCTCGATATCAGCTCTCCGAGGAAACCTGCCACAAATAACTGGGTGCCGATAATCATCGATGTAAGCGCCAAATAGAAATAAGGTGAGTCGGTAACCAGTCTGTGGGGCAAACCATTCAAGATATAGTAAAGTTTGTTGCCACCTACAATCATGACTGATACCAAACCAATCAAAAACATAAGTGAACCCAATGTGCCAAATAAGTGCATGGGCTTCACGCCAAAGGTAGAAAGGAACCATAGCGTGAGCAAGTCGAGATATCCATTGATAAAGCGATTCAAACCAAACTTGGTCTTGCCATATTTGCGTGCCTGATGTTTTACCACTTTTTCGCCAATCTTGGTAAAACCAGCATTCTTGGCCAGCCAAGGAATATAGCGATGCATCTCTCCATACACTTCGATGCTTTTGACAACCTCTTTCTTATATGCTTTCAGTCCACAATTGAAGTCGTGCAGGTTGTGTATGCCACTGGCATTCCTTGCGGTAGCATTGAACAGTTTGGTAGGCAGTGTCTTCGACAAAGGGTCGTAGCGTTTTTTCTTCCATCCGCTCACCAAATCATACCCCTCGTCTTTAATCATGTGGTACAGGGCAGGTATTTCATCTGGCGAGTCTTGCAGGTCTGCATCCATAGTAATCACCACATCGCCTTGAGCTGCCTTGAATCCACAGAACAACGCAGGCGATTTGCCATAGTTGCGGCGGAACTTAATGCCTTTCACTTCTGGATATTCACTTTGTAAGTCTTCAATCGCCTGCCATGAACCATCGTTAGATCCATCATCCACGAAAATAACCTCGTAGTTGAGTCGCTCTTCTTCTGCCACTCGTTTGATCCATGCGTGTAGTTCAATCAGTGATTCTTTCTCGTTGTATAATGGTATAACAATACTTAAGTCCATGTTATTTGTTTCCAATATTGATTTTCTTTTTAACAATCAAGGCAGTAGGCAATGCCATCAGTAACCCATAGAACATGTTCTGACTTACCAGTTGCAGGGTGATATCTACCGGACTCATAATGGCATAGGTGTCAATTGCCAGCTGATACTGCTGAATATAGCTGTCCATACCAGGTAAAGGACTTTCTTTCACCGATTCAATCATATCTTGTAATTTTCCCAAGATAAAGCCATTGTCGATAAAATAGAAATATATTAAATGTCCTACGGATGTAAACAGTGAAGCATACATATACATGAAAAGACAGAAAGTGAAAGCATGGATAAAACCAATGCCGCCATTGTTGTTCGAGAATTTGTCGCGATAGTGGCAGGCAAATCGATAGCCTATGAACGGCACAAAAATGGTAAGGACGCCAAATACCAGCATGAACACTGGCATCGACATGCCCAATGGGAAGAAAATGAATTTGAAAATCCAGAATATTCCCATTGCAGTACCTGCTGCCATCGAAAACCTGTGTAAGTTACTTCTGTCTTCTATCATACAGATCATGTATTATGGGGCAAAGGTACAAAAAATACTTCATATACCTTGCAGATACGAAAAAAAGTTGTACCTTTGCACTCGCTTTTAATAGAAAGCACATGGGCAAGTCCTATACGGCCAGCTCCTTGTGAATCCCCCAGGGCTTGACCGCAGCAAGGGCAGCAGGTTGTAGCGGCGCGATATAGTAAGCTTGCCCACCCGCCTCTTTAGCTCAGT
>Ga0265298_10003181_pt1 | contig 22011 bp, 24 predicted proteins | sample AusTroGonzalo_MG_3_FD_193486 | JGI IMG/M metagenome (GOLD analysis project Ga0265298, IMG submission 193486) | Bovine rumen microbial communities from tropical cattle in Woodstock, Queensland, Australia - Gonzalo_01 | ecosystem: Host-associated > Mammals > Digestive system > Stomach > Rumen ...
GGAACAGGCCCTGATGTCCGAAGGCTATCTGGAAAACGGGAAGACGGTTCTCTGCCGGGCGGAGGACGCGGAACGGTATACTTCCCTGGAGGCCATCAACCGGCCGGAGGTCCGGGTGATGGAGAACCCGGGAGGGCTGAACGAGAAGTTCGCGCGGGAAAACCTGCCGGACGCTACGCTGATTATCCACGATGTCAACCAGGAAATCCCGGGGCTGGTCGCTTCCGGGGAGGCGGACGTCATGATCACGGAAATCATGGAAGCCGGATACTATACGGGGCAGGACAGCCGCCTTGCCGCGCCGCTGATCCATGAACCCTTTACCAACGGCCAGCTGGGGATCCTGATGCCGAAAGGGTCTGAGGACCTGCTGGACTATGTCAACGAATTCCTGGAGAAAGAAAAGGCAAACGGCAGGCTGGATGAACTGGCGGAGAAATACATTTACCGCACTGTCACGACGGAAGAAGAGCAGCAGCCCGCCGCGTGATGATCACAGATCCCGTACATATATGAAAACCGCTGATTCAGCATTTGAATCAGCGGTTTCTGTGTGAAACGAAATGATTTACGGATGCATTATTCTTTCACTTCTGTTTCCGCAGGCTGTTCGGATTCCGAACCTTTCTCCTTCGGAAGCAGGAGGTTGAGCACGATCGCGATCACGCCGGCCGGAACGATGCCGGAGCCGCCGAAGATGTATTTCAGCCACTCGGGCATGAAGGCCTGCACGGAGGCGGAGGAACCGAGGCCGAAACCGAGGCCGAGGGCGATCGCCACGATGGTGGCATTGCGGCCGGTCAGCGGCTCCTTGGTCATCAAGTTAATGCCGGAGATCACGATATTGGCAAACATCATGATTGCCGCGCCGCCCAGGACTGGCTGCGGCATGATGTTGATGATAGCGCCGATTTTCGGGAACAGACCAGCCAGCACCAGGATGCCGGCGCCCATGGCAATGGCAAAGCGGTTAACGACCTTTGTCATGCCGACCAGGCCGACGTTCTGGCTGAAGGAGGTATTGGGCAGCACTCCGAAGAAAGCGGCGAAGGTAGATCCGAAGCCGTCGCAGACAACGGAACCGGACAGTTCCTTATCGGTGGCTTCCCGGTTCAGGCCGCCTTCCACCACGCCCGTGGTGTCGCCGATGGTTTCCATTGTCGTGACAACGAACATCAGGCACATGGGCAGGATCGCTTCCAGGCGGAACTGCGGCGCGACGGGCAGGAGGGCGGGCAGGGCAAACCAGGCGGCATTCCCGACTTTGGACCACTGGGTTACATAGGCATAGGTATAGGTTACGCCGTCCTTCTCAAAGGTGTTCGGCAGGATCAGCCCCATGACCAGGGAAGCGAGATAGCCCACGGCAATGCCCAGCAGGACTGAGGCAATGGACGGAAAGCCCTTGAACTTATGCTTGAAGAAAAGGATGGCCGCCAGCGTGATCAGGCCCAGCAGCAGGTTCCACAGGTTGCCGAAATCCGGAACGCTGGTTCCGCCGCCGAAGAAATTGATACCGACGGGAATCAGGCTCAGGCCGATGGCCATGATGACGGTGCCGGTAACGATCGCGGGGAAGAATTTCCGCAGCGGCTTGATCAGGAATCCGAGGCCCATTTCAAACGCACCGCCGATCATGCACGCGCCCATGATTGCGCCGTAAGCAAAAAGGCCGGCGTTTACGTCTGTTGTGATGGTTCCGGCCGCGATGCCCGCGAGCATGCTGCCCGCGATGGCGTTATTCACGCCGATGAAACCCGAGGAGGTGCCCATGACGATGGGCAGCCTGCCGCCGACCGGTCCGATCGGGTAAAGCTGGAGGAAGGTAATCAGGCCGGCGATCAGCATGGCGTTCTGCAGCAGGGAAACCCGGAGGTCTCCGAAACCGTTCCCGTCCGTAAGCCCGCAGGTTCCCATGATGATCAGCAGCGGGGATAGGTTGCCGACGAACATGGCAAGAACGTGCTGCAGCCCCAGCGGAACCGCCTGCAGGACCGGGATGCGTCCGTCCAGCGAATAGGGCGAAGTATAACGCGAATTACCTCCCTGGTATGATTGAACAGCCTCTTTTTGCAGTATTATACCATTCCTCGCCCGGAAAATCTCCCGGAATCCGAAATTTTATTCCGGGCATGAAAAAAAGGCCGTCCCGCTTTTGTGGCGAGACGGCCCCGGTCATTTAACAATCATTCCGGCGAATTCGGCGGCTGCTTTCAGGTCATCCTGGTTCGGCCTGCCCTTATGAATTCCCTTGAATTCACCTTTGCAGTGGAATTCGCGGTCGTCCATCGGTATACCGGCTTTGTCCGCTTCCGCCTTCACCTTCTTCCAGGTTGAGTTCAGCATTGCCGCTGAACCGAAGTTGACGATTTTGCCGACCTTTTCCTTGTCCAGTGAACGGACAAAATCCCGCACTTCCGGATCAATGCTGAAAGCATAGTAGGAATTTCCGAGGAAAAGGATATCCGTTTTTTCGGTTACAGGCACGCTGATCGGAAGCGCTTCCGCGCCGACGGCTTCCGCGATGGCTTCAGCAAGGCGTTTTGTGTTTCCCGTCTTGGTATAATACCTGACTGCGATCTTCATACTCATTTTTCCAGCTCCTTTATCACTGCATTCCGGACTTCTTTCATGTCCACGGTGGGCTCAAACCGGGAGATCACTTCACCCTGCCGGTTTACCAGGAATTTGGTGAAATTCCACCTGATGTAGGCTTTGTCGCCGAACTTCTTATTGTTCATGTCGGAAAATTTATTCAGGGCGGCATTTTTCAGACCTTTTCCGAACCCGGCGAAAGGCTTCTCCGTGGCCAGATACGCAAACAGGGGATCCGCGTTGTCTCCGTTGACATCGATTTTGGCGAACTGCGGGAACTCCGTCCCAAACTTCATGGTGCAGAAGGTATGAATCTCATCTTCGGACCCCGGAGCCTGGTTCGCAAACTGATTGCACGGGAAATCCAGGATCTCGAATCCCTGGTCCCGGAATTCCTTATACATCGCCTCGAGCGGATCATAATGAGGGGTAAAGCCGCAGCCGGTAGCCGTATTGACAATCAGCAGCACCTTGCCGGCATACTCCCCGAGATTCACATCGTTTCCTGTCCTGTCCTTCACAGTAAAATCGTACACATTTGCCATTGCTTTGTCCTCCTTTTCATTTTACGGTGTTGTCGTTTTGTTCCATGTGGCGCAGCGCTTTATAGGTCAGTGCATACAGCGCCTGAAATTCTTCCGCGGTCAGTCCCATACATTCCGCGACAGCAGGCGGGATGGAGAGGGCTTTATCCCGCAGGGCTGACCCCTTGTCCGTCAGCGTAAGCGTCAGCAGACGCTCATCCGCTGCGTCGCGCGTCCGCTGCAGGTATCCTGCCTGCTCCAGCCGCTTCAGTACAGGAGTCAGCGTCCCATAATCCAACCGGACGCATTCTGCCAGTTCACGGGAGGAAACGGTCTGCTTTTCCCAAAGGACCATCATGACCAGGTACTGGGTATAGGTTAATCCCAGCTCCTTCAGATAAGGCCCGTACTGCCGGACAAGTTCCTTGGAGCAGGCATACAGCGGAAAGCAGACCTGGTTGCACAGTTTCAGGCTTTCATATTCCTGTGCTTTCTTTTCCATCTCACACTCCAGCTTTCCATATTAATTGCGCACAAATGATTGTGCACAATTAATATATACATAAAAAAGTCACTTGTCAACCCCTGTTATGAAAAAATCCCGAACGATACGAAACAACCTGCATTGAAAGCGGCACGGTGCATCCGCATCGTGCCGCAAAGGATTCTTTGATTACTTTATCTCTGTTCCGTTCAGCGTAACGTTTGCTGTATCACAATCTTTCCTGTTATTCTTCCGTTTTCAGCGCCGCCACCATATCGATGGTCCGGTTTTTCCGGGCGACCATCAGCCCTACGATCAGGGAAACACCGAAAGTCAGCAGAACAGAGACCAGATAAGTTCCGGGACCGAGCGTCAGTCTCATCTCATACTCTGAAGCCAGGGCGGTCAGCAGGTATTGCAGGACACCCACGCCCGCGGGAAGGCCGATCAGGATACCGAGTACCGTCAGCCACAGATTCTGGCTGATCAGCAGGCGGCCGATCTTGCTGTTTTTGAATCCGACTACTTTCAGCGTTGCCATCTCCCGGTACCGTTCCGTGTAGCTCATGACGCCCAGGTTGTACAGCACCACGATTCCCAGAGCGACTGCTGCGATGACCAGCAGCCAGATCATCTTGTTCATCAGGTCGATGAATGTTATGAAGGAATCCATGATTGCCTGCTTGTTCTGGGTGTTCAGGATATGGGTATTGGCAGCGATGTCTGTTTCGTCTGTAAACACTGCGCTGATCGTATACGGGATACCCGTCCGGTCTGCATAAGCCCGGGTCATCATAATGCTTTCAGTCAGGCATTTGCAGACGGCAGCAACCCGGACGGTATACTGTTCATCCGTTCCGTAAGGGGATAAGGTCAGGCTGTCACCTGCCGCAAGGCTGTTTGCTTTGGCGATACGCTCGCTGATATATACGCCGTCGTCACCCAGCGGGATCACATTCATATCCCTGTCCGCAAACCGTACCTTATCATGGGTGATTTCATAAACTTCCAATATAACTCCCCGGTCGCCGATCTGCACACTGCGCTGGGCAACCCAGTCACCGGCATATGTATCTGCGATTTTCAGAGCTTCCTCGTTTGTCACGCTCTCCGTGTCCAGGTTGATCTTTGTCGTATAGTTGTAGGCCCGGTCAAAGAACACATCCATAAAGGAATCCAGCGTGTCCTTCATCCCCATGCCGCCTACCAGCAGCACCATGCATCCGACAATGCCGAACAGCGTCATCCAGGAGCGGGATTTATGCCTCAGCAGATCCCGCAGATTCCACTTTGTACCAAACCCCAGAGCCTTGAAACGCTTTGTTTCTTCCAGCGCCATATGCTTCATCCGCTTCGGCGTGTAGGGTCTGAGTGCGTCCGCGGCAGTACCCTTCAGCATCTTCCGCACGGACAGGAAACCGATCAGCGTCAGGAAAACATTGATCAGGATGATCACGATCCAGCAGAAAGCAGGCGCATACAACGTCCATGAAAGCATATCGAGATAGGTTGCCATGGCGCTGTCCGGGTTCAGGATAAACCAGCCCAAACCGTAACCGATGGCGATGCCCAGGATACTGCCCAGGATGCCGATAATCAGGGCATAGGAAGTATAGTGGCGCAGGATTCGCTTGTCCCGGAAACCAAGCGCTTTCAGCGTACCGATCTGCGTCTTTTCACTGGCTGTGATCCGGTGCATGGTTGTTACCATCGTCAGGATCGCGATGGCCAGGAACAGTACGGGCAGGATGGACCCCATGGTTTTTCCTTCGTCCACTTCGCCCTGCGCCTCAGACCATGAGATCGTTTCATCCCTGGACAGCACCAGCAGCGTCCGTCCCAGGGCATGATCCGTCTTTTCCACAAAGTCCGCTTTTTCCAGGGATGATTTGACATTCAGCTGCATATACAGGGAATTGCCGACGATCAGCCTGTAAGCGGCCGGTATCGCGGCATCCAGCATCTTCGGGGAGATAAAGGCATATCCATGGGATGAATAGTCCGGCATCATCTGAGTTTCATCCGGCAGGCAGATCAGGTATTCGCTGCTCTTGACCAGACCCTTTACCGTTCCTGTCACGGTGATGGTCTTGTAGGTCATGGTCAGGCCGCTGCCGACAGAGATTCCATTCGCTGCGGCATAGCTGTCCGACAGCCAGATGCCGTCCGGACTTTCCGGGTCATACTCCTCTCCGGAGATGATCAGCATCCCTGACACCTTTGGATTTTCAACCACGGTCAGGGCCAGCGTATCCTCCGAATCTTTTACCGAGGTGATGACGGAAAGATAGCGGGTGGCATCTTCTACGCCTTCAATAGCCAGAACTGCCTGCAGGTCTTTTTCGCTGAAAGCCTGCTCCGCATAGATCCGGTAATCGGCAAAATGTGTCGCCTCATAAATCTCCGTCAGGTTTTTCTCCAGGCTGTACCATTCGATGTTGAAACCCAGGAAAACACCGACGCCCATGGCGATCATCAGCACCATGGAGATGAACTGCGCCTTGTAATGCCACAGTGTCCGGAACAGTTTCTTCAGCAGCATTACCAGTCCACCTCTTCCACAGACAGGGGCGCCGCCTGTTCTTCACAGGACTGGATCCTGCCGTTTTTCACGCGGATTACGACATCCGCCATTTTTGCGATATTCTGGTTATGCGTCACGATGATGATCGTCTTGTGCATATCCCTGGCCATGGAAAGCAGAAGCTTCAGTACCATGACGCCGGTTTCGGAATCCAGCGCGCCGGTCGGCTCGTCGCACAGCAGGATCCGGGGATTCTTTGCCAGGGCCCGGGCAATCGACACACGCTGCTGTTCTCCGCCGGATAATTCCGAGGGGAACTGATGAATGTGATCCGAAAGGCCGACTTCCCGAAGCATATCATGGCTGCTCAGCGGATTTTTCGCGATCTCCTTGACCAGCGCCACATTCTCGATGACGGTCAGTGTCGGAATCAGGTTATAGCTCTGGAACACAAACCCCACCGTTTCCGCGCGGTAGTCGGCCAGCTCATTTTCCGTCAGGGTGGAGATATCCTTTCCGTCCACCACAATGGTCCCTTCCGTCGGGCTGTCCAGGCCGCCCAGCATATTCAGGAGCGTGCTTTTTCCCGCGCCGCTGGGTCCCAGCACCACAATGAATTTTCCTTCTTCCAGGGACAGATCGACATGATCCAGCGCGCGCTGCTCATGTTCTCCGTTCTTATACACTCTTGAAACCTTTTTGAACTCCACAATTGCCATAATATTCTGCCCCCTTACCTCCGATCATGCTTCAATCCCGGTGTTAGTAATCACTAACAACAGGGCCTATTGTAGTTAGTTATGGCTAATATGTCAATACCGTTTTTGACAGAAATCAAAAACAGAACACCGCCTGTATCCGATACGGACATGAGCAGCGCATTTTATTCCTCGTTCCGGAAAAGATCAGTATGTTTGAAATCCGAGATGCAGAGCTTTGAGAACAAAGCGCCGGTATCCAGCATTGCAAAAAAACAGTCATCGACGACAACTACTGCAAAACCGGGGCGGATATGTTATTATTTGGGATGAGGGCGGGCAGCTCAGGAATGTGAGACTTCTGAACTTGGGATGTGATGATTTGAGCGAATCAGAACTTTATAAAGAGCTTGGTGCGCTGACACAAGCCAAGGGTCAGTGGAAAGAGAACATTCCGTATGTCTCGTCCCTCCTGAATCATGAATCTGAAAAGATTCAGGCTAAGGCGCTTTGGATGCTTGGAGAGATGGGCCTTGTGTATCCTCTCTCAGTACAGGGCACAGTTCCTGTGATTGCTTCCTTCTGTGACAGCCCTGTGCCGCTTTTGCGGGAGCGGGCGGTGATTGCCCTCGGCAGGATCGGGCGGGGCAGCTTTCAGGTGATCGGGCCGTATTGGAAAAACCTGTTTCGCTTTGCTGAGGATGAAGACGCAAAAGTCAGGCTGAGTTTTATCTGGGCATCGGAGAACATTGCCACAAACTCGCCGGATTTTTATGAGCCCTATATGCCGGTCTTCGGAAAGCTTCTGAATGATGCGGATGACAAAGTCCGGATGGAGGCGCCGGAAATCTTCCGTGTTCTCGGTAAACGCAGGCCGGAATTTGTCAGGCCTTACGCGGAACTGCTGCAAAGCATATCGGAAACCGACAGCAACCGTGTTGTAAGGATTCACTGTTCAGGAGCGTTGACGGCTATCTTATAAATTTTATTATAATATGTCTGGCTCAGGTGAGATGTTGACTCGCCTGCGCCTTTTATATTATCCGGATTATCCTTTGGCCTCGCATCAGTGATAAAAATATCCCCTTGCCAACCGGCGAATTTGGAATATAATATGTTTGCTACAACTAACATATATGATTCCCGTTACGGAGGTTGGAAGCATGAAAGAATACTTATCAGTATATGAAATAACATATGCCGGTGGAATCTGTTCCCTGCTTGCCAAAGACATTAGAATTGACTAATAGAAAAGCACAGACGAGAACCATCACCGGGAGGCATGATGATTGCACAGGAAAAAGAGTGCGAACTGAATAGTAATCCGGACCGGCCCGGAATTCAACATGAAAACCACAGCATAATATCGAGGAGGAAGTCTGAATGAAATATGCAGGGATGCCGATGGCAATGTGGGCCTTGTTCCGGAAATCGTTTCAGAAAAACCTTGTCTCCGTCCTGAATTATGATGAAGCCACCGCTTTGGAGATTGCCGGAAAGGCAAAACCGGACTACAAAAGAATCATAAGCCGGTTGCCGGAGTTTGAAAAAGCTGACCGGTTCAGGATGAACATCATCAATTGCGCCATGTTTTCATCGCATATTCTGCATATGCATCCACGGCCTTCGGTGGATCAGTTGACGGAATATTACAGGCAGTCCATGCTGACGCCTGCTATGCGCTGGTTCTGCAAAAAGGGCGGGAAACAGAAGTTCTCGGCAAAAGATATCGCGGGAATGAAAGCAACCGCGGCATTGCGCGCAGCAGACAGGAACCCGTATTCCTGGAATATGGAGTTTTTTCCGTATGCGGATGGCAGCGGCTATGAAGCCAGGTTTTTCAGATGCGGAATCTGCACCCTGATGAAAGAGCTCGGTTTGTATGAATATGTTCCCGCCATGTGCAGGCTGGACTATACCATGGCTGAAGCCGGCGGCGCGTGCCGGTTTGTCCGTGAATATACCCTTGCCTCAGGCGGGCCATACTGTGACTGCGGATACAAAAAGCTGTTCTGAAAGGAAAAGGCCGAAGCATGAAAAAGAAAATCTGGGACCTGTACGCACCGATCTATAAAAAAGCGATGCAGGCGGATCAGAAGATCTATGACTTTATGTATGAACGCATCCCGGCAAAGATCCGGGATATGGAAGTGCTGGAAATCGCTACCGGTCCCGGACTTCTGGCCAAGCATGTGGCTCCGGCAGCAAAACGGATGATTGCTACGGATTATTCGGATGGCATGATCGCGCAAGCGAAGAAGGGAGAATGTCCCGCCAATCTGACCTTTGAAGTGGCGGACGCGATGAACCTGCCTTATGCAGACGCGTCCTTTGATGCGGTGTTGATTGCCAACGCTTTGCATATCGTCCCGGATCCTGAGAAAGCGCTGGGCGAGATTCGCCGGGTTCTGCGTTCCGGCGGCATCCTGATCGCACCTAATTTTGTCGAGCATAAGGGGACGCTTGGCAGCCGCATCTGGTCCCGTATCCTGCAGATCGCCGGTGTTCGGTTCGAGCATCAATGGTCAGCGCGGGAATATCTGCAGTTCCTTGAGAAAAACGGCTGGCAGGTAATTTTCAGCAAAGAAATGGCCGCACGAATTGCCATGATGTATACGGAGTGTATCAGGGAAGGGGAAACCCTTTTCAAAGGATGAAACAAAGCAGGCAGGCGATGGATCCGATCGCCTGCCTGAATACTGTCCCGACCTTTTTATGCGATTTTCCAGGAAGCGGCTTCCTGCCGGCCTTCCACAAAGGTCTTGTAGATTCCTTTCTGATTCATGAGTTCTTTGTGCGCTCCATGCTGTACGATCTTTCCGTTGTCGATTACAAAGATCTGATCCGCGTGACGGACCGTCTTGAGTCGATGGGCAATCATGATGATCGTTTTTTCCTTTGTCAGTTCCTCGATTGCCGCAGTCAGTTCCGCTTCACTTTCCGGGTCCACATTGGCCGTGGCCTCATCCAGGATGATGACCGGCGCGTCCTTCATGATAGCCCGGGCAATGGATATGCGCTGCTTTTCCCCGCCGGAAAGGCTTGCTCCGCCTTCTCCGATAATGGTCTGGTAACCCTCCGGCAGCGCCATGATAAAGTCATGGCAGCGGGCCTTCTTTGCGGCCTCAATGACTTTGTCCATGGAAGCCTCCGGTTCGCCGAAACGGATGTTGTTGGCGATCGTATCCTCAAAAAGATAGACGCTCTGGAAAACAAAACTGAAATTCTTCATCAGAGAATCAAAACTGTAATCCTTCACATTCCGGCCGCCCAGCAGCACCTGCCCGCCCTGGACATCCCAGAACCGGGCCATTAAGTGGCACAGGGTCGTTTTGCCGCCGCCGGAGGGCCCGACAAAGGCCGTGGTGGTTTTCTCCGGGATGGTCAGGCTCACGTTGTCAATGATCTTGCGCCGGTCATAGGAGAAGTCAACGTTCTTCAGTTCGATATCCCGTTTGGCAGGCGTGATTTCCGCACCGTCGATATCCATGGGCGGCATGTCCAGGATTTCTTTGGTTTTCGTCACCGCAATGTTGATGTTCCGCAGCAGGGCGGTAAAAGCGCTCATGGAATCCAGGCTCTCATAAATCAGGAAGGCGGAAACCATCATCATGATGCAGTACAGCAGCTCCATGGTGCCGTCAAAATAGAATTTCAGGGACATGACAGACATGACCACCCCGGTGAGTTTGGTGGCAATGTTCTGCAGGGTAACCCCGGGAATCGCGGCGTATTCCAGTTTGGTATCAGCAATCTGTTTCTCTGTAATGGCTGCGTCCAGTTTTTTCGCGGTATCGTCTGTCAGGGAGTAGTTCTTGACTTCAGCGATTCCCTGCACATATTCGATCACCTGGGTGACCAGATCCTCGTCCGCCCTGTGTTTCCGGGGCGCGACAGGACGTACCATGTGCTGCATCACCGTATTGAACAGAGCGTAAATCACGATACCGGCCACCAGGATCAGCCCGATCCGCCAGTCAAAGCACAGGACGAATACGGCGATTACGGCCGTGGTCAGGATCCCCTGGGTTGTTACCATGACGATGCGGGTGGCAATATCGCCGAGGGCTTCCAGCGTGTTGGTTGTCACATTGGTGATGGCACCAAGGGAGTTGCGGTTAAAAAATCCCATGGGAAGGTAACGCAGGTGTTCCGCGATCTCGATGCGTTTGTCCGCGCAGGAATGATAACCGGCTTCACACTGGAGCATGGTGGTTTTCAGGTTGATGCAGAACTGGCCGAGAACGGAAACTGCCATGATTCCCAGCGACAGCCAGAGATGACGGGATGTGAGTTCTCCTTCGATCAGTCCCTGGACGACCACGGCGATCGCCGTGATGCGAAGAGCAGCGAAAATAGCCCGGATTACGCCCAGGACAACAGCCAGGTACAGCTTGCGGCGATCTTCCTGATTGCAGAAATCAAAGTATTTCTTCAGTGTTTTAAGCATTGTCCTCATCCTCCTTTGCCGCGATATGCGCCTGCCACATTTTCCGGTACAGGTTACTCTTCTGAAGCAGTTCCTCCTGTGTGCCGGTTGCTTCAATCCGTCCGTCGTTGATCAGGATGATCTGGTCCGCGGAGGAAATGGTACTCAGCCGGTGGGCAATCACGATCAGAGTGCGTCCCTGTACCAGCTTTGCCACACTCCGTTGTACCAGCGCTTCGTTCTCCGGGTCCGTATATGCTGTCGCCTCGTCCAGAATGATGACAGGTGCGTTTTTCAGCATGGCCCGCGCAATGGAAATGCGCTGGCGCTCACCGCCGGAAAGATGTCCGCCTGCGCCGCCGCAGACGGTTTGATAACCGTTTTCCAGCTGCAGAATGAAATCGTGGCAGCCGCAGGCTTTTGCCGCTTCCATGACCTGTTCGTCTGTAGCCTTCGGATTTCCCAGGCGGATGTTCTCCATGACGCTCATGTCAAACAGATAATTGTCCTGGGATACAAACGCGATCTCCTTCTGGTAGTCATCCAGCGGTATCTTCCGGAGATCGACGTCTCCGTAAGTAATGCTGCCGCTGCCCACATCCCAGAAGGATGCGATCAGCTTGGCAATGGTGCTCTTGCCGGAGCCCGAAGGACCCACCAGCGCGTTGACCGTACCTTCACGGATCGTCAGGTTTACACCGTGCAGCACTTCTTCTTCCTTATAGGCAAAATGCACATCCTTCAGGCAGATGGCGCTTCCGTCCGGCTTCTGTGTCAGCCTGTCTGGACGAACCAGCTCCGGTTTTTCCAGGATCGATGTTGCTTCCCCGATGATCGTCCCGGCCTTGGAGATTTCGTCCATATAGCTGGTGGCCATAACGAAGGGAGTAATCAGGCCCATGGACAGCACAATGAGCATCAGCAGATCCGGTGCGGTTACGGCACCATGCATAAAATAAGAAACGCCGAAGGGCAGGAGGGGCAGAAGCGTTGCCGGCAGGATCGCCAGCGCCAGGTTCTGATAAACGTTGCAGCGCCGCATCCATTCAATGAAGCAGTCCGCGCCTTCCCGGGCAGCGACGATGAATTTCTCATAGCTGGTTTTCGATTTGCCGAAGGCCTTGATGACCTCAATGCCGTTAATGTATTCCACGGCGGTGTCATTCAGCGCTTTGGTTTTGACCACGGTATTCTGGTAGCTTTCATTGCTTCCGCGCATCATCAGGCCGAAACAGACAAGGCCGACCGGTACCGTGATCAGGGACAGCAGCGACAGGCGCCAGTCAATGCTCAGCATATAGCCGAAGATGACAAAGGGAATGATGATATTGGAAGTAAGCTCCGGAATCATGTGGGCCAGGGTCGTTTCGATGGAGTCCACCCGTTCCACGATAATGTTCTTGTAAGTTCCCGAAGATTCGTCCAGCACGTCACCCAGCGGCATCCTGGCCAGTTTCCGGGTCAGCTGCCGCCGTACGTTTGCCAGCACCTCAAAGGTTGCCCGGTGGGACAGGGTCGTAGAAAAAGCATGAAAGAGCCGGCTCAGGATGAAGAAGACAGCCATCCATATACACTGCGTCAGGCAGTAACGGAAATCCGCTGTTTTTTCCAGCAGCCCTTTGGTGATGTGTGCCAGATAGATAAAAGGAATAAAACCGCATACAACGTTCAGGATTGCCAGGATGACGCTGGCGATATAGCTTCCTTTGCGCCTTCCGGCGAATCTGACGATCCAGCCCAGGGTGCCCTGGCCTCGCCTCTGTGTCTGTTTGTCCATGGAATGATCGACCTCCTGTGGTTAGTTATGGCTAACATAACGGCGTAAAAAAACGCCCTTATATTACGAAAAAAAGGGCTCAATACCCGAACAGAGTCTGCCAGCCGCTGGAGAAAAATGCATCCAATGTGTCGGCGTAGTGCATGGCTTCCTCCCGGCTGAAACCGTGTTCCACCGCCTGGAAGACAGCATTCACGTTGGCCGTGACCAGGAGATGAAGCTCTTCTTCACGAACGCTGTTGATTTTTATCCCCTGTGCTTTCAGCATGTCCATCATGGTGACGGTGGTCTTTTCTTCCTCCACGGCGAGATCATGCAGGAAGGATTCATATCGGGTTCCCCGGGACTTGCAGATCAGCAGCCGGAAAGCGTCCAGGTGATCATAAATATAGGTCATGGCCAGCTTTGCCTCGCCGCCGTTTTCCCATTTCTCCGTCAGCGTACCGTTCTGCAGGGCGGAGCGTTCAGCGGTTTCTTCCTGCCGGTACAGGGCCATGAGTCCCTGGCACGCCGGCTCCACTAATGCGGCAAACATGTCTTCCTTGCCGGGAAAATGTTTATACAGACCGGCAGCGCTCATCCCTGCCGCAGAAGCAATTCGTCTCATGGAAGCGTCAGCAAAGCCATATGTCATGAATTCATCCCGGGCTGCGGCAATAATCAGTTCATGATGACCGGCCTTATCGCGAACCATGGAGGTACTCCTTTCAGCAGCAAAGCGAACGCTGTTTGCTTGCGAAAGATAGAATACACTGTTCGCTAAAAAATGTCAATACCTTTTCTTCAGTATTTTACCGAGAACACATACATGTCACTTTGAAAATCCGTTGTCAGGCCTGAAGATCTTCCGGGTTATCGGATCCCACATTCTGATGAACAGACCGGGAATTGCCGTCATCTTGTTTCCATCAACATACATTTAGCTATTGTATCCAACACAGGCTGTGTCCACTGCTCCTGAAAGATCCATGCCTCATGCTGCATATCAAATTCCCGGATATCCGGATCCCGGAAGTGCTGCAGGTAGCGCCGCCTGTACTTTTCACCCATCTTCAACGCATAAATGATATGTACAATGGTACCATCCACATGAATATCGTTTTCCAGCGGAGTCACATAGTCGGAGTAGAATTGCCGTCCCACCGTTTTCGGATGCAGGGAAGCAATACTTTTCGCAAACTGATCCATAAAGGCGGAAGTTTCCTCATCCATCTCCATACCGAAAAGTTTCGTCAGCATGTCCTGCAGTTTCTTTTGTTTCTTTTCACTTTTTCCGGCATCGCTGATCCATCGACCGACAATCGAAGTCATGACACGTGCCACAAACGGACTGCCCTGATCCAGATCGGAGGAACCGATAAATCCGTGATCGATATGGATACGCTTACGCTGTATCAGAAGTCCGACAAAGCTTCCGCCCAAAGAAGAACCATATGCGCCGTCAACCCGTCCCTGATGCTTATCCATCACATAGTTTTCTATCTTCTCTGTTACTGTCAGCATGTCGGTAAACGGCTTGCTGTTGTCTCCGTCGAAGCCGTCATAATTAACACAGATCAGGCGGTATTGTTCTGCCAGACGATCGATTACTGTATGAAAATTGATCTGCCAGGTGCAGGCTGTACCGGGCAGCAGTAGCATTGTCTTTCCATCAATTTTCCCAAACTCTTTATAATCCATTTAGTCCTCCGTGTTTTCAGTCATATCGACACAGCTGATTACCGCCGAATAATTGTTTTAAGTATATTAACATGTGCCGATGAAACCATCATTTTCTTCTGAAAAAACCTGCATCTTACCTCACCACTAATGTCATTATTCCGGCCAGGATTGCGCACAGAAAAGCAAACCCGATTGTGCCCATTAGCCATTTGCCGATCTTATCCTTTCGATTGATATACGGTTTCATATCCTCCGTTCCGGGGATCTCCCAGGCTTTTGTGTGACCGACCCAATACTCATCAATCAGTAATCTGTCTATCACATTGACGATGGAAAGAATGCCGAACATCTGCCAGAAAGCCGGCCAGAATCCTCTGGCGCCATTGATGACATATACACAGATAAGCACATAAGCGAAATAGGATGAGATCCCAAAGACTTTGAAGATTAACTGATTCCTTTTAATCTTTTCTCTTGTGATCAATCCGCTTTGGATGCTTTTCTCCTGTACTTCCGGATGATACAGGAAAACCATATTCACGGCACCGTTACGGATGCCGACAGCACAATACAGAACAAGCAGCAGGCCAAGAATCAATCCTTCAATAATGATTTTCAGGACCATTTTTTACACCTTCTTCATATGGAAATCACAGCACTTTGCTCCCTTGCCAATGGTGCCTGTACGTTCAAACTTCAGGCCCGGCAGGTTTCCGTATATTCGTTCGTCATTCTCGCAGAAAATCCTTGTCAGTTCCGGACAACCAAGTTCTGTGAAATAGCGGTTGTAAGGACAGGAGGTAACATCCATCCGGTATTCGCCTTTTTTCTTCGGATAGAATACATTAGAAAATCCGTTGTCAGGCCCGAAGATCTTCCGGGTCATCGGATCCCACATTTTGATGAACAGACCGGGAAGTCCCGGTATCTTCATCAGCTTTGCCAGCCTCTTTTCTATTCCGGCGCAGTTTTTGATTGCGCCATTCTCTATAACAGAGAAAGCAGCCTTGTCTCCGAGTTCCTTTTTCACGGTCAGATAGATGGCAGCCGAAGGGAAAATCTTGTTGATATGCGGCCGCAGTCCCTTGGGAAGGATCCCATAGTGTTCCATAATTTCTGATAATTTGTCCGTGGATTTCTGCCACAGTTCGTTGCTTTTCGTTGTCTGAGCATCCAGTTCCTGTTTGAAAACTCCCTTCTTCTTCATGAGTTCCTCAGCGGTCAAAACAATCACCATCCTCTTCTTAGTATCAAAGCAGTGTGCATATCCATGACAGAAATGCTGCCACAAACGGAAACGCTATGATGTGAGCAAGATGCGTCTTCCAATTGTAACCGAACAGATGCCGGCCAAGAACGGCTTTGGTTTCCGGATAATAGTGCGGGAAAAAGTTAAACCCGGCATTACACAGCAGAATCCAGTCAAAGAAAATAATATCAAAAGCCTTGAGCGCAAGCAGCATGAAGATAAACCTTGCGAAGAACTGCCAGAAAGTGAAAGAGTTTCTGATACCGTCCCATGCAGCCAGCACGATTGCGCCGCCCATAAGCAAAAGTGAAAAAAGGATCATCAGCCATCCAACCGTATGCTGTCCTTTGAACCGTTCCGGAAGTTTATCCGGGATAACATCCAGTTCCTCCTTCGGGGCGGAAGAAAAGAAACGCTTATCCTGAAGAAATCCAACCCCGCCCCAAAGCATCAGAAAAAGCCCGGCCATCATCATAATCGAGAGTCCAATTGTCAGAATCATTTTATCCTCCGATCCTCAGCATGATCCATGCAAACAGCGCTGCAGCAAGTGGTCACAGTGGGTCCTCCTCAGCTGAAGATTGTGGCAATACCGGCAACAGCCAGACCGGCAATCGGGCAAACAATGAATGTCCACATCAGGCCGTGCTCGGGAATGGCCAGTGTTTTCAGCCACTCCCGGCGCTCCCATGCCTTGCAGTTTTCCGCGCCTTTGATCATATGCCGTACCCTCGGCGGGAGCCAGCAGTCAAGGATCAGGAAATCAGTGATGCTGACAAAGGTCATCTCCACATAGCCTGTCCAGAAGAGAATCCAGAAACCGGATATACCGCTGAGATGCGAACTGATGCCCCACCAGACAAACAGGATCAGATACAGCGGATACAGGATCAGGTTCATTGTCCGAACGTCTTTCCTGTCCACATAGGGTGCCGCTGCTTTCCTGATTTCCTTTGGGAACATGGTACTGTAGGCCTGAGGCACCAACAGAAATCCCATGATTGCCACGGCGTTAAAAAGCATAGATCCGGTCAGCCCGTCCAGAATCAGTCTCGGCCAGTTCATTGCGTCACTCCTTCCGGTTATTTGATCTTTTTTGCAGATGATATTTCGCTATTTCCCGCTGTATTGAATCCGGATCTTTTTCCAGGACGGCATCGCCTTCTTTAACTCATTCCAGTTTGGCATCGCAAAATTCGGAGATTTTTCGATGATCTTTTCAAAAGCACTGTCCAGCATTTCCATTTCTTCCCAGGCATTCCTGCAATGCGCGCAGGCAATCAGGTCACCCATCTCTGTTTTGGACATCAGGAAGTAGACAAACTGCATCAGTGCACCTTTGATTCCCGGCTGATAATACTTTTCATCTTCCGCCGGGAGAATCGGGATTCCCTGGGATTCCAGCATTGCATATGCTTCCCGCGATGCCAGCCGCATCTGTTTGCGCTGCCTGCCGTTCGCTGTGCGGAGATTACCGTTGCAGATATACGTCAGATAACAGATTGGCAAAACTGCCGCCAGATGGCAGATCAGATACGCTTCCATATTCGTTTGCCAGCGAAGTCTGTAACCGCTCCCGGCAAAGACGGTTTCCAATTGCTTTCTCGTTGCCGCCTCCGGCGCCGCGTGCAATCCGCCGATATCCATATTGCCGGTGCCGAGCCGCTCGCAGATCAGGATTCCGTTTTCCTGATCGCGCTTCCCGGCGGTTGCCTGGAAAGCAAACAGGACTTCTTTGGGACAGACTGTCTTTTCCAGAATGGTTTGCTGTATTTCGGTCGGATTCATGTTGTTTCCAACCATCACAACCAAAGGGGAATGAACAGCTGCAAGCGGCTCAAGGATAGCGCCGATTCTGTTGTATGGCATGACGGCGAAAACAATATCGTATTCCTGATCATCGGTAATCTCTTCAATCACAGCGGGATGGTCCAGCGTTTCTTTACGCTGCAGATGATGCCTGATCCGAAGTCCGTTCTTTTCCAGTTGCTCCTTCCATTTTCCCCGGGCCAGCATGGTCACATCATTTCCGGCGGCACAGAGCACATGTGCCAGGTAACTTCCGATGACACCTGAACCATATACCAATACTTTCACAGTGATTCCTTCTTTCGGTATCCTATAAACAAAAGTCCGGCAAATAATCCGCACAGAACAGCACCGGCCAGCATCCAAAGGGGAAGGCTGCCGTTTGCTTTCAGGATGATTCCGGTCACGGCAACCGGAATTCCCGCAATTCCTCCGAGCGTTAAAGCACCAAAGCCGCGAAACAAACGTATTTTCGGAAGAATCCGATCCAGCTTTGAAATCCGTTCGCTGATAATCTCAATGATCCCGATGATCATCAGGATTGTCGGTATCAAAGACAGGACAGAAAAAACGGTGATTCCCTGAGCGAGGCACTTCCAGGTGCAAATCAGCCAGATGATCCAGCCGGCGTTGCCGGGCAGGTCGTATGCCCACCACTGTACGGTGGAAATCTTGGTTTCATACAGGTTGTTCATCTTGCAGACTCCTTCATGGCAGATTGCATGCCATTGCCTTTGTAACAATCCGATGTTATTTTGTGCCAACCAGCAGAGCGGATCCGAACAGTCCCATCCAGAGCGCTTCGGATTTCTTCATAAACATATCGTTTGTGGTATCGATCAGTTCGACTTTCTCGTAGCCCATATCCCTGAGCTTTTCCACAAAAGCCTGCATATCCCCATACTTTGTCTTTGACATAATGTCATGGATGGCGAATATACCGCCTTTTTTCAGTGTCCGCAGCGTTTCCAGCAGATAGGCCTGCCTGTCGCCGGGGATGTTGTGATAAACATAGTTGCTGCAAACCGCGTCAAAGGTTTCATCCTGGAATCTCAGCTTCGTCGCGTCTCCTTGGGTAAAATACACATGGGTGGTGCCTTCCGCTTTGGCATTGTCCTCACACAGTGTTTTGCTGAAAGAGGCATATTCCTTGCCCCAGCGGTCGACTCCGATCACTTCCGCCCTCGGATTTCTTTTCGCGACCGCGATTGTCAGGGCTCCGCTGCCGCAGCCGACATCCAGGCATTTTCCGCCTCCGGGCAGATTGATATATGCTGCTGTTCCGTCAATAATCTGCCTGGCCATTTGGCGCTTTCCGCTGTAATCGAAAGCGCGGTACATCAGGAACGACCATATGGAAAGCATGCAGAACAACAGTGTCAATACAGCAAACACTGCTGTGAGTACTGTCCTCAATAGGCCTTCCGTCAATACCAGACTGATCACCGCGAGCGCTACGCCGCAGCCGAGAAAAGCAAACAAGAATCCATAGATCATTCCTTTGGGCATCCAGTTTTTATAATCTGGTTTCATGGGGAACCTCCTTACTTTTTCTTTGCCAGCGGAATCGTTCTGGCTTTCTCTTCCGTATCCTCTGATTCATCATAGCCGTCATAAGGCGCGTCAGGATCAGGGACCCGCTTGTGCAGCCTGGAACAAAGCTTGTTCCGGTGGGCAAACACAAAGTCCAGATCATCAGACCATCCCGTATGTCCGGTAATCACCGCGATTTTCCGGTTCCGCATACGCAGATCGTTTTCCAGTTTTTTCAGGCTTTCCACGGAGACTTTATTGCTTTCCGCCAGCATGGCAATAAAGCTGTAACCGCCGTCCGCGCCGAACCAGATCGTATCCCCGGTAAACAGATACCGGTCGTCAATCAGATAGACCATGTGACCCCATGTATGTCCAGGAACAAGAATGCATTCAACCCGGATTCCTTCAATATCCAGGAACTGATGGTCCAGCAGCAGCCTGCGTTCATTGTTCATTTTGACCATGGGCAGTTTATAAAGCCCATGGATTACTTTCCGGCGTTTTTCACCGGTGATATACCGGTTTTCAATCTCGCTGAGATAGACGGTGGCATCTTTAAACAGCTGATCACTGTCTGTTTCCAGCGCTCCGACGTGATCAGTGTCCTGATGGGTGATCAGAATGTGGTGAATGGAGGAAGGATCAATATCCAGCCAGCTCATTTTTTCTTTCAGGCGTTCATAGTTGTACCCCGCGTCGATCATGATCGTCACATCGTTTTTGGTGTAAAAGAAGATATTGGCGATCCATTCCCGGACGCAGCTGACATGTTCGTCAATCCGTCCTGTGTTCAGGGGCTTGAAAATCTGTGTGCCGCGGTACAGTCTGCTCATGGTAATCCGCTGATGTTCTGTGTCTTTCTTAGCCATTTCCTTTTTCCTTCTTTATATGCTTTTTGTGCGTTCCCAGCCGTCGCCCGCGTCCGTCGGATGCAGGATAAAATCGAAATCACAGCAGTCTCCACCCTGGCACAGCGTCTTGCTGCGCTTAAAGTCAGTAAACGGCAGGCTGCCGAAATTGATGATGTCTGAATGGCAGAACATGGCACCGAGTTTCATCAGGTGCTGTTCCTCAAAAATGTGTTTATAAACGCATTCCCGGCATTCAAAATGGAAACGGTCTTTCGGATCTTCATTCAGGTGCCATTCATATTTCCAGCCTGTGCCGGAACCGTGACGGAACCCGAAGGGAAGGATCTTTTTCATTGCCGGAAGAAACCAGGAATGCCTGGCCAGATTTTGGAACGTATCCGGCGTCAGCGCTTTCCACATTTCCGTGGAAACAATCTGATAGGCCTCTTCTTCTGTTTTCCCGTGTGCCTGCAACGATCTGTACAGCGCAATGGAGGTCAGGATCTGCGCGATATGCTTGTAGTTTCCTTTGTCGCAGTATTTCTGTTCTTCTGTCAGCAGTATGCGCATCCGCCGGTAAACATCCTGCTGAATGTCTGCGGTTAATGTGGGAAAGAATTTCCTGTATCGGCTGACAGCGACCAGGTTTTCAGGCGTATAGAATCTCATAATTTCCTCTCTTTTTCTATTAGCTAACACTAACTAATCTTCAATAAATTAATCGTCTGCCTGTGCTCTTTTTTTCACTCCGGGTCTTAGTCTTTCAGGCTTCACAACGTCCTCCGGAATCGCCCAGGATTTTCCGAACCGTTCCACACCTGGAACACGCCCTTCCTGAATATACTGATTGACCCACCGCACGGAAATATTCCATTTGCGGGCCACTTCCTTTACGGACAGGTACCCTTTCATGTGTTCACCTCCACCTGGCGGGTTAGTCATAACTTACTTATGCAATTATATGCCAACATGGGCAGATTGCAAGATTTTTTGATTTATAGTCAATATCTGACAAAAAAAGATTGCCGCAACATCGCCGGCAATCAAACATTGTCAATATCAGACAAGAATATCTTCTCTTTTGAACCATTTCTGTCTTTCCTTCTGAGATATGTGGTGATATACTCTTCCACTGTGGTTAGATAAAACTAATCATATTACCAACCAGACGATAAATGGCCGCAGCAGAAGGAGGAACCTGCAGACATGGGATTATTTAAGAAGTTTGTGAGCCAGACGAAAAAACCGGAGGGATTTCTCGGCGGCATTATGCTGAACGGAATGAATTCCGGCCACGCCCAGATGGCAGACTGGGGATTGGCATTTCTTCCGGAAATCACGCCGGCTATGATCGCGGACCTTGGCTGCGGCGGAGGCCGGAACGCCGGAGAACTGCTGAAAAAGTATCCGAACGCAAAAGTCACAGCGATTGATTATTCCGATCTGTCTGTAGAAACAGCGAGAAAGTATAACAGGGAAGCTGTCGCATCGGGACGCTGCACGGTTCAGCAGGGCGACGTATCCGCCCTGGCGCTTCCTTCTGAATCATACGGTCTTGCCACTGCTTTTGAGACGATTTATTTCTGGCCGGGACTGGAAAAGTGCTTCCGGCAGGTAGCCGGAATCCTGAAGACCGGCGGATTTTTTCTGATCTGCAACGAGTCCGACGGAACAGATGCTGCGGGAATCAAATACGAAAAGATCATTGATGGGATGAAGGCGCATACAGCGGAAACAATCGAAGCGGCACTGAGGAAAGCGGGCTTTTCTGAAGTACAGACACAGCATCATCCCTCAAAACCCTGGATCACGGTATTGGCGAGAAAGTAAGGTGAACCCAATTATGAAAAAGAAAAAACCATCAGCCTTGGGC
>Ga0265298_10003182_pt1 | contig 22008 bp, 15 predicted proteins | sample AusTroGonzalo_MG_3_FD_193486 | JGI IMG/M metagenome (GOLD analysis project Ga0265298, IMG submission 193486) | Bovine rumen microbial communities from tropical cattle in Woodstock, Queensland, Australia - Gonzalo_01 | ecosystem: Host-associated > Mammals > Digestive system > Stomach > Rumen ...
GAGATCGACAACTTCGACTTCCTCTATACGGGCGAGTTCAATCCCAATGAGAGCTTTGCCAATGTAAAAGATATCCTGGATGAAGCCACCTCGCATATCGGAACGCGCTACCGTAGTGGCAGCAAGGGACCGAATGCCTTTGACTGTTCAGGTTTTACCAGCTATGTCTTTGGACAGAACAATATCTCGATAGGCTGTTCTTCACGTGACCAATATGCACGCAATATTCCCATCAGTCGTGATGAAATGCAGCCGGGTGACTTGGTATTCTTCACCAGTCCTGGTTCGGGACGCGGGGTGGGGCACGTCGGTATTGTGATGGACGTTGACCCGATAAACGATACCTTCACCTTTATCCATGCCAGTAGTAAAGAGGGGGTGAAAATCAGCAGTTCGACGGATGGATACTACGAGCGCCGCTATGTGGGCGTGCGCCGGGTAGCACAATAAGAGACAAGAGCATGAAAGCAAGAATTTTTCTCTTTACAGTAATGGCAGGCTACGCAGTGGCCTGCTTTTCTGATACGTTGACCATTGCCATGACGGGCGACATCATGATGGGTACCACTTTCCCTGAGAGAGCACTGCCTGCCAACGACGGCAAGGACCTGTTCAAGGACACAAAAGATATTCTGAAGCATGCCGACATTGCCGTCGGTAACTTAGAGGGTACACTCTGCGACGGTGGCATCAGTACCAAGGGCAGCGGTCCCAACGTCTACTCTTTCCGAACTCCCACCAGTTATGCACCGCTCCTGAAGGATGCCGGCTATGACTTCCTGAGTATGGCTAATAACCATGCTCATGACTTTGGTGATGAAGGGATTGAGTCGACGGAAAACTGCTTAACCCAGCAGGGTATCAGCTTTGCTGGTATTGAGGGGCGCGTGGAGTCGGCCGTCATCACCTGCAAGGGGAAGAAGATTGGCTTCTGTGCCTTCGGACACAACAGCTATACGCTGAAGCATAGGGAGTTAGACACGGTAAAGCGCATTCTTGACGACCTGAAGCAGAAAACTGACATCATCGTCGTGTCGTTCCATGGTGGTGCAGAAGGACGCTCAAAGAGTCATCTGCCGTACGGTGTTGAGACCTTCTTGGGTGAAGACCGCGGCTCGCTGCGTGAGTTTGCCCACTTCTGTATCGACAACGGTGCTGACGTCGTCTATGGGCACGGCCCCCATGTGGTCCGAGCCTTAGAAGTTTACAAAGGCCGTTTTATTGACTACAGCTTAGGCAATTTCTGTACTCCATACGGCATGAGCCTAACGGGTATTTCTGCCTATGCACCGGTCATCAAGATAACCATCGACGACAAAGGGCGCTTTGTCAAAGGAAAGATTCACTCATTCACCCAGATAAAAGGTGTGGGACCGCGCATTGATGAGGCCAACGAGGTAGCTCACCAGATCAAGGCACTCAGTGAGGAGGACATCCCCCAGAGTGAGGCTGTTATTGATGCTGCAGGCAATATCCTCTTAAAATAGCCTGCACAGCAGTCTTTGATTGTGCCTTTACCCCTGTCATAAAAATATTTTCTAAAGTTTTTAGAAATTTATTTGGTGGTTTCAAAAAAATGTTGTACCTTTGCACCCGCTTAAGAAGAAAAGGGCGCTTAGCTCAGCTGGTTTAGAGCATCTGCCTTACAAGCAGAGGGTCGGCGGTTCGAATCCGTCAGCGCCCACAACACAAACCTCATTCCAAACGGAATGAGGTTTTTCGTTGTACGAAGGAGGAAAGCCTTCTTGTCGAGCATATAGAACGAGGCCGTCGTTCAGTCTCTACGCCAGCATGACAGTCTATTCGTTTACGACTTCAATATAGAAGCTGAAAGGACGGAAACCGTCATTGCAACTGATCATGGCACTCATCGGGTTCTTCATCCAACCATCGTAGAAGTTACCCTCGCCTCTGGTCAGGGACTCTACAAACGGTTGCATGGACGACCAGGCCGAAGGACACATCCCCTCAGGACACTGGCCGTCTGTTGAAATCCACTGCTGACCTTCCATCACATCGCAAGTATGCTCGATGGGATTTTCGTATTTCGCCATCAAGTCGGGATAAACTGTCTGGCGGATGGCCGTTATCTTTACCTTGCTCATCGTGGCTTGGTCATTCAGAAGAAGTTGAAGAAGAAAAACACGGCAGCATATCTCATAGGTACGCCTTTTGCAGAACCAATGGTGTGATTGTTACTGTCTCTCACCGTTCCGTCGCTTTCCACTTTCCCTAATGTGGAGTTGTTGCTGTTCCGTACCGTACCATTGCTCTCAACCTTCCCCAGATAAGAGTTGTTACTGTTGCGGATATCTCCGTTACTCTCTATCCTTCCCAGGTAATGATTGTTGTTGTCCCGGATTTCTCCGTTGCTGCTGATTTTTGCAATGGTGCTGTTGTTGCTGTTCCTGATAGTGCCATTATTGTCAATGGTTGCTATCGTGGAATTGTTGCTATTCCGGATAGTCTGGGCCTCCATACTTCCAAGGCCCAGCACCAGCATCAAAATAGATAATACTACCTGTTTCATTGTTTACTTAATAACCACCAGTTTGCCATTGACAATGTAGAGTCCCTTGGAGAGCTGACTGCTGTTGACAAGCTGACCGTTGAGGTTGTAAATTCTCTGGTCGTTGTGCATAGAGCTTTGGACAGTCTTGATGGTCGTTGTGGTATTGACTTTCTTGACAATCACTTCGTCGAGGAAGAAGCGGCCCTTCTCGGACTCGAAGGTGATGTCGATCTCTCCATTACCGGTAATGGTAGCGGTGAAGTCGGTGAAGGCTCCTTTGGTCATGGTGACGGTAGCGGGTTCTATGGTGCCGCCAACGATAGACAGGTTCAGCGTGGTTCCGTCGTTTTTCGAGTTCCAGGCACCGGCTTTGAAGGTCAGCGTAGCCTCACCATCGAGTTCGATAGCAGGTGTAGTTGCCGAACCGACGACAGGATTGCTGCCTCCAGTACCAAATTTTGCACACTTGTTAGCACCGTATGCCTTGTCTTCTACGGCAGTCCATCCCTCGTTGTCAGTGGCAAAGTCAGAGTTGGCTATCTGTCCGCTCCAGTTGCCGTCGTTGCCGCCTTTGCCCATGCACTCATCAAATGACTCCTGGAAGATGATGTCCTCGTCGACAGTGGTACCTCCACCACCTCCACCACCTCCGTTAGAGCCGGAATAGTTAGCGACAAACTTGAACGAAATGGTATTGCCGGTGGTATTCTGAGTAATTTCCTCTACAGAAGAGTCGAGCCAGTAGGTACCATTGGTGTTCTTGGAAAAGAACTGGGCTGCCTTCTTGGCAACGTTGTCTGAGGTCTTGAAGTCCTTGTTGAAGGCCTTGACGTTTCTCTGTGGGAAGGGGTCGGTGGCAATACCCTCATCAGTATAGTATGTTCCATCCCAGCCGCTTGTCGACTGATACTTGCCGTCGGCAGGAACCACGGTCATGCGCTGATGGTTGGGGTCATCGTTCGGCTGGTTATTCTCCCACACAGATTTACTGTAGTCGCAATGGAGGATGAGCAGACCTGCAGAGGGTAAAGAGGCATCCCACCCCTCTAACTGGCGGTTCTCCAACAGGAAATATTCGTTACGATTGCCTTTGTTATAGATGATGTAGCTCTCGCCATCATTCTGTAGCGACTTCATGTTTTCTATAGACATGTCTTCCTCTTCCAGTACGATGGGTTCCAGCCAACCGGCCATCCAGCGCTCGTAGCTGGTATAACCTGAAGGTTGGTAACCATCACCGTTGTAGCTGCCCATATCCATCAGATCCCATGGACCCATGCCCTGACCGCCACTGTAGTCGATGTCGTAGAAGTCGGGATAGCCCAGACAATGGCTGAACTCATGGCACATGGTACCGATGCCTTCTATCTGTCCGCTGCCATTCAGTTCTGAACCACAGGCATAGCTGTTCACTAACAGGTTTTCTCCGACCTCTACGGGACCGGTACCGTCGTTATAGAATGCTGCAGAAGCCAGGTCGTAGGCATGGGGCCAGATGGTGTTACTGGCACCGCCGTCAGCCTCGCCCTGTCCGGCATAGACTACGTAGACCTGGTCGACATAGCCGTCGTCGTCCCAGTCATACTGTTTCCAGTCTTCCACGGACTCCTTGGCCAAAGCGACAGCTTCGCAGACCATCTTGCCAGCATACTTGTCGTTGCCTTGGTTATCGTTGGCACCATAGTAGGAATAGTCCTTGCTGACGGTGACGGGACCTATAACATCGAAGTCTAACTCGAACTTTCCAAGACTTTGTGCCTTGAAATAGTCGGCCATGGAACCCTTGAATCTGCCCTGGCTGAAACCTTCCTCGTTGGCAATGCGCTGAAAGAGGTCATTGTCGTGGCTGTCCTGAAACTTCTTCACGGAGAAGTTCACCAGGATGATGATTCCCTTTTTCTTGCCCATATAGTCGCCAACCTCGCCTATACGGTGACTTGCCAACCGCTTCATGCGTTTGGCATTCACCTGCTGGCGGCGCATCCTGGCGTTCTCGTCGATAGCCTGACGGTCAGTCTCCTGAAAGCCGCCGTCTTTCTCGGCGTATGCTTTACCGTCATCGGCCAGCCAGTAGTGTCCGTGTTCATCACCGACGAGCTTTGCTCTAACTTCTGTTCCGTTACTCAACGTGAACGTCTTCCATGTCCCTCGCTTGGCAGGAACGGCCGTCACGGCCATAGTCAGTGCCAGCAGCGAAAGGGCTACATACAATCTTTTCTTCATTTACAATTTACAATTTAACGATTTATTTCTTAACGTAATGATTACTACGGGATAAGCACTTTCTTACCGTCCACGATATAGAGACCATGGGTAGGATGGGCCACACGCTGGCCGCGCAGGTTATAGATGACACGGTGGCCGGCCAGTGAGAATACAGTTTCTGGTGCCTCGATGCCAGAGGGATCCTTTTCCGCCATCGTAACCTTGACACTGGTCAGACGGGCGTGCTTGCCGCTGCCTAACTGAACCATAACCTGCTGGCTGCTGCCTGTCCACTTACCGTCCTGTAGTGTTCCGCTGTCGGCAGTCAGTTCGGTGGACGGGGTGCCGCTGGCAAACGAGAACTCCAGCTGGGTCATGATGCCTTCGGCTACGCTGATGGTGAGCGTATTGTTAGGATAGAGACGTATCTGTTCGCCGTTGCAATAGCGGTTTTGTCCCTGTCCTAAAGAGTATACCACGGTCACACCGTTTTGCGTACCTGTCAGGTCCTGTGTGTCGCTGGCAGAGATGGAACCGTTGTACTGCGTTCCGAAGAAGCTGTCGCACAGCATGATGCTGCCGCCCTCAGCAGGATTGCCGCCCTGTGTGACGATGGTATAGGTGGCCGAAGCCTGATAGCTTGTCGTACCGTCCTTCACGGCAATGGCCTTGACGGTAGCGGTCTCTGTTAGAATGAACGGACTCTCATAGCGTGTGCTCTGTTCTGAGGGCTCCACGCCGTTGGTGGTGTAATAGATGACGGCATCCTCGGTGGCACAGCTGATGCTGACCTCCACCTGGTCGTAGTAGCTGCCGGCATCGGGCGAGAACACGGGCATGGCCACCGTTTCGACGGAGCCGCCACCGCCGCCCTCAAAGTTGTCGTAGACAAAGACTTCTTCCTTTTTCGTTCCCCAGGTATACTCTTCCAGACCGGGATAGTCCACGTAGGGATTACGGTTGCCCTGCACCTCATAGACGGCATTGTTGCGGGCAACCTCCACCTCATCAACAGGGTCTTGCTTCGACCAGCGCATCATCATATCAAGCGTCCACTTCGTCAGACCGGGGTAATCGTTCGTGAACACGTCATGTCCCCAGCTGCCGCAGCCGCTCTCATAGCGCGTAATCATATAGAAATAGATACGTGCCATGTCACCCTTGATTTCGTCGTTTGGCTCAAACACCGTACCTGAGTAGCCGGCTGTCTTGCATGAACCTAACTTTGAATAACCGTTGTTCGACTGGTAGGTGATGTTGTTGACCTCGGCGAAAGGATAGTTCGAACGCCTGTTGTTCACATAGCCGTCGGTAGGCAGCACATGGACAATGTCCGACTTGATGCCGGAACCGCTGAACCAGCTTTGCGGCACGGAGTGCTCGCGGTTGTACATGTCTCCTTCCTGGGAATAACTGCCTTTATTGTCTATGCAGTGCTTGTATTTTGTCGTGTTCGAATACCAGTCACGCACAAAGCCGTCGGCACGGGTGTCGGTTTTCTTGTAGGCCTCGTATAGTCCATCGTAGCCTACATTCTTGGGGTTCACGATGATATTGGCAAGGGCTGTCTTCAGAGATTTCCCTGATTTGCCATTGGCATTTTTGTAATAGGTACCCGATCCGTTAGGCCCCTGTGCCCAAAGTATACTGCACATCATGACGAGTGCTGTCAACAAGAATTGTCTTTTCATTTGTTCTTGATCTCTTTAGTAAATTGCTTTCCTGTATATTCTACCACTTTTCATGCAGTTTCAGTGGTGACCTGCAAAGTTAGGCATTATTTCCGTTCCTGCCAAATTTCTATGACACTTTTTTCTTTTTTAACGTAAAATACTGGTTCATAAAAACCACAGGGACGGGCATTGGGTCCCGTCCCTGTGGGAAATTAGTAGTCGTTGTAGTGTTAGTCTTCTTCTTTCATCTCTTCCTCGTGCTGCTTGATGAGAGCCTGCTGGATGTCATTCGGCACAAGCTCGTAGCTCGAGAAGCTGGTGGTGAACGATGCACGGCCACCCGTCAGCGACGAAAGGGCTATCGAGTAGCTGGCCAGCTCCTTCAAAGGAATCTTGGCGTTCAGCTTCTGGTAGCCAGCCTCAGAGTCCATACCCATGATGATGGCGCGGCGACCCTGCAGGTCACTCATCACATCACCCATGTAATCGGCAGGCACGAGCACTTCCAGGTCGTAGATGGGCTCAAGCACCTTAGGACCGGCCTCCTTGAAGGCAGCACTGAAGGCATTGCGGGCAGCCAGCATGAACGACAATTCGTTGGAGTCCACTGGGTGCATCTTACCGTCGTAAACGATGACACGGACGTCACGGGCGTATGAACCGGTCAGCGGGCCTTGTTCCATACGTTCCATCACACCCTTCAGGATGGCGGGCATGAAGCGCGTGTCAATGGCACCACCAACCACGCTGTTGATAAAGACAAGCTTGCCGCCCCATTCCAGATCCTTCTCTTCCTTCGACTTGATGTTCATCTTGAACTCCTGGCCGTTGATGGTGAACGATGTCGGATCGGGCATGCCGTCGGTGTATGGCTCAACAATCAGGTGTACCTCACCGAACTGTCCGGCACCACCCGACTGCTTCTTGTGACGATAGTCGGCACGGGCCATCTTAGTGATGGTCTCACGATAAGGAATCTTCGGCTCCTGATACTCAATCTGGATCTTCTCGTTGTTTTCCATACGCCATTTCAGTGTGCGCAGGTGGAACTCACCCTGTCCGTGGACAATTATCTGGCGAAGCTCCTTTGACTGCTCGATAACCCATGTCGGGTCTTCCTGGCGCATCTTCTGCAGGGCTGCCATCATCTTCTCGGTCTCGGCCTCGTTGATAGCCTTGATGGCACGCGAGAACTTCGAGTTAGGATACTTGATGAAATCGAACTTGTAGTCGGCATCCTTGCCGTTCAGCGTATTGCCGGTCTTCACGTCCTTCAGCTTCACGGTGCAGCCGATGTCACCGGCCTTCAGCTCGTCCACCTGTATACGGTTGGCACCGGCACAGGCATATAGCGTACCGATACGCTCCTTCGAGCCACGGTCTGCATTGGTCAGGTCGTCACCACTCTTTACGGCACCGCTCATCACCTTGAAGTAAGACACTTCACCGATGTGCGGCTCAACACCTGTCTTGAAGAAATAGAGCGACGTGGGAGCAGCGGCGTCGGCAGGAACTTCCTGACCGGCAGCGTTCTTGACGACTGGCATCTCGTTCACGAAGGGAACGACGTTACCCAAGAACTCCATCAGGCGGCGTACACCCATGTCACGGCCGGCGCAGACACAGAATACGGGGAAGATGCTGCGGGTGACAAGACCCTTGCGGATACCCTCGCGCATCTCGTCCTCTGTGAGGTCTTCTGTCTCGAAGAACTTCTCCATCAGCTCGTCGTCACCGGCGGCAGCAGCCTCCACGAGGGCTGCCTTCATCTCCTTTGCCTTGTCTAACTGGTCGGCGGGAATGTCCTCAATGATGGGAGCGCCACCCTCGGGCTTCCACGAATACTTCTTCATCAGCAACACGTCGATGACCGAGTTGAAACCGGCACCAGTGGCTATAGGATACTGTACGGGAACGCAGTTCGGACCATAGACGTCGCGCAGCTGATTTAATATCTGGTCGAAGTCGCAGTTGTCGCGGTCCAACTGGTTGATGAGGAAGATGACGGGCTTCTTCAGCTTCTCAGTATTGCGGAAGGCGTTCATCGTACCCACCTCAGGACCATACTGGCCGTTGATGAGAATGACAGCCTGGTCGGTGACGTTCATGGCAGTAATGCTGCCACCCACGAAGTCGTCAGACCCCGGGCAGTCGATGATGTTCAGCTTCTTGTTGTTCCACTCCACATGAAAAACAGTCGAGAACACCGAATAGCCATACTCCTGTTCCACAGGAAAGTAGTCGCTCATGGTGTTCTTACCCTCTACGGTACCGCGGCGTTTGATGATGCCGGCCTCGTAGACCATTGCTTCGGCAAGAGTGGTCTTGCCGCTACCCGCACTGCCAATGAGTGCAATGTTCTTGATCTCGTTAGTCTGATAAACTTTCATTTCTATTTGTATTTTAGGTTTGAAATTTCAAAAGCGGTTCCAAAAGTACACATTTTTGCCTAAAAAACCTACGAAAGCTTGCAAATATTAAACTTTATTAGTAAATTCGCAACCGTTATCATAACGTCAACGTGGACGTCAACGTGAACTTTTTTACTTTTTACCGTTATGGCTGGTCTGTATATTCATATTCCGTTTTGCAAGAGCCGTTGCATCTATTGCGGTTTTTACTCTACCGTCCAGTTGCAGTTGCGACAGCGGTATGTCGATGCCCTCTGCCGCGAAATGGAATTACACAAAAGGGACGGTTACCGCTGTGTAATTTCCACCATCTACCTTGGCGGCGGCACACCCAGCCAGCTGACAATTCCTCAACTCCGCCAACTCTTCCTATATATTAATAAGGTGTATTCTCTCCCCTCCATACAGGGAGGGGCCGGGAGTGGGTCTGAAGTCACCATCGAGGTCAATCCCGACGACGTCACCCCTACCTACGCTAAAGCCCTGTCTCAGCTTCCTGTCAACCGCATCTCCATGGGCGTCCAGACGTTTGACGACCAGCGCCTCCGTTTCCTGCATCGTCGCCATACTGCCCGACAGGTCCCCCTTGCCGTCCGTCGCCTTCGTGATGCCGGCTTTCGGAACATTAGCATCGACCTTATGTATGGGTTTCCCCATGAGACTCTTGACGACTGGCAACGCGATGTCGATGCTGCCATTGCCCTCGATGTGGAACATATCTCGGCCTATTGTCTGATGATAGAGGAAGGCACGGTGCTCTACGAGCAAATGAAGGCCGGGCATAGTGGGGAACCGTCCCCTTTGTACGACGAGGAACTTGAGCGACAGATGTACGAACTGCTGATAGACCGACTGACTGCCGCCGGCTATGAGCACTACGAAATCTCGAACTTTGCCCGTCCCGGTTACCGTTCACGACACAACAGCAGTTACTGGAATGACGTGCCTTATATCGGTCTTGGTGCTGCTGCCCACAGCTACGATCCCTCCAGGAAGTGTCGCCAGTGGAATGTCAGCGACATCTGTCAGTATATCGAGGCCGTCGAACGTGGTGAGGTTCCCTGTGACTGCGAACAACTTGCCCCTGACACTCACTACAACGACCGCATCACCACCGCCCTGCGTACCAGTGATGGCCTTGACCTCGACACCCTCTCAGACCGCCACCGTACCCACTGTCTCCGCGAAGCCCGCCGCTTCCTCGACGATGGTCTGCTGCGTCTTGCTGGCAGCCATCTCGTTCTCACCCGTCGCGGCCTTTTCGTCAGCGATATGGTCATGTCGCAGCTAATGCTGGTCTGACACAGTGGCTCTTCATCTGTTTTTTGTTGTCTTTTCCACTTTCACGACGACAGCCTGTCGCAGAAGCCGCGATAGCCTGTCCACGCAATGACGACAGCCTGCCGCGGTAAGCACGACAGGCTGTCGACGAGGTGAAAACCAGTATTTCATTGATTTTCTGCTTTTTAGATGAAACATGAATTAACCAAGCGTTCCAGTTGTTCCAATTAACTTTCAAGATGTTCCGGTATTTCCCCATATACATATAACTAACTATATATTAATTAGTTATAAAGGCTTTAGAAGGGATGTTTGTCGTTCATGTCCTTAATTGGAACTGGAACAATTGGAACAACTGGAACGCTCGGTTGTTTTTTTACCTTTCCTCTATAAGGCCTGTTGTTCTACTCAAGCTTACGCCCCAACCGTACCCCTGACGTGTAGACAACGACAAATGAAAAACCCCTGGTTAGAGAAATCTCTAAGGCAGGGGTTCATAATGAAAGGAGGAAATGTGGTACCTCCAGGAATCGAACCGGGGACACACGGATTTTCAGTCCGATGCTCTACCAACTGAGCTAAGGCACCATTGTTGTCCGATGCAATCCTTTCGTTTGCGGGTGCAAAGGTACAATAAATAAATTAATCGGCCAAACTTTTGACCGATTATTTTGCAGTTTTTAAGATATTTCCATGGTGCGGTAGCAAATTATTCACTTTTCACTCTTCACTTTTCACTTTTTAGCGGGTTGACTTCGTCGAGCCACCTTCGCGACTCGGCAATGCTCAAGCACGCTTGGCATTGCTCTCGCTGCTCAGTGGGTTCCAGCCTTGGGCTTTCAGCTCAAACTCTTGGTCGTCGCGGGTAACGAGGACGTGGCCGAGGTTCTCGCGGGTGATGTGTCCGATGAGGCGGACGTCCTCTATCTGCTGAATTTTTTCGTGGTCACCGATAGGGACGGTGAACAGCAGTTCGTAGTCTTCGCCGCCGTTGAGGGCACAAGTTGTGACGTTCATGTTCAGCTCTTCGGCCATGACTGCCGTCTGGTAGTCGATGGGTATCTGCTTCTCGAAGATGCGGCAACCCACATGGCTCTGGGTACAGATGTGCAGCAGTTCGCTGGAGAGTCCGTCGCTGATGTCCATCATGGCGGTGGGACGGATGCCTGCTTCACGGAGTCGGCAGACAATGTCGCCACGGGCCTCGGTCTTCAGCTGGCGCTGTAGCAGGTATTCCTTGCCGGAGAAGTCGGGCTGGAAGTCAATATAACCACCCCCCACCGCCCCTCTTGAGGGGCTCTCTTCCACCATCTGGTAGTACACGGCCTTTTCGCGCTCCAGGAGCTGGAGCCCCATATAGGCGGCACCAAGGTCGCCACTGACGCAGATGAGGTCGGTCTCACGGGCACCGTTACGGTAGACGATGTCCTCCTTGCGGGCTTCACCGATGCAGGTGATGCTGATGGCGAGACCTGTATAGGATGAGGTGGTGTCGCCACCCACGATGTCGACGCCCCACTTCTCGCAGGCCAGACGCAGTCCTTCGTAGAACAGCTCCAGATCCTCTACGGTGAAGCGCTTGCTGACAGCCAAGGAGACGGTCATTTGGCGTGGTGTACCGTTCATGGCGAAGATGTCGCTGATGTTCACCATGGCAGACTTCCATCCCAGATGCTTCAGATCGATGTACGTTAGGTCGAAGTGGACACCCTCCATAAGCATGTCGGTGGTGACAAGTACTTCTGTGTCAGGATAGTGAAGTACGGCGCAGTCATCGCCTACGCCGTACTTTGTTGATTCGTTCTGGGGCTTGATGTCACGTGTCAGACGGTCTATCAGGCCAAATTCTCCTAATGATGCTATTTCCATCCTTCCGTCGGGTGATCGGTGTTGAACTTCTCTTCCTGAGTGCTAATTACACGCTCCGAGCGGATAATCATCTCACGCATGATCTCTGTCATCAGTGGCTGAGCCTTGTTGGCTGCCTCCTGCACCTCCTCGTGGCTGACCTCAACAGGTGTGTCGAAGCCGCCCAGATCGGTGATAACACTGACACCAAACGTACGGATGCCACAGTGGTGGGCCACAATGACCTCAGGAATGGTTGACATGCCGACGGCATCGCCACCCAGCGTGCGGTACATGCGATACTCTGCGGGAGTCTCGAAGGTGGGACCTTGTGTGCCGACATAGACACCGTATGTCAGACGGATGTTCTTCTCCCTGGCAATGGCTGTGGCCATCTTGATAAGGTCGATATCATACGTCTCGTGCATGTCTGGGAAGCGTGGACCCGTGGGGAAGTTCTTGCCACGTAGCGGATGCTCTGGGAAGAAGTTGATGTGGTCGGTGATGATCATGATGTCGCCAATCTTGAAGGCAGGGTTCATGCCACCGGCGGCATTCGACACAAAGAGTGTCTTGATGCCGATCTCGTACATCACACGGACGGGGAATGTTACGTCCTTCATCGAATAGCCCTCGTAGTAGTGGAAACGTCCCTGCATGGCCAGGATATCAACGCCTCCAAGCTTGCCGAAGATGAGCTTTCCGCTATGTCCCTCGACGGTCGATACGGGGAAGTTGGGGATTTCACTATAGGGGAATTCCAGCTTGTCAGTTATTTCTGAAGCTAATTGTCCGAGGCCGGTCCCCAGAATGATTGCTGTTGTTGGGTTTGTGGTCATCCTTTCCTTTAGCCAGGATGCTGTTTCTTGAATTTTTGTGTACATAGCCAATAATATGATTGTTAAAGATTTCTTGTTGCTCCAACATGAAGCTGATTCTAACAGGCAATGAGTAGAGGTTGCCGCGCACCTCGTCGCTAAGTCCTTCCACATGCAGCAGTCGGGTGGCGTCTTTTTCTGTTGTCACAATACATTTGGGCGAGGGAAGGCCCGCAAAGGTGTCGTTGATGAGTCGGATGTCTTTCTTGGTAAAGCGATGGTGGTCGCTGAAGGACAGGGGTGTCAGATGGTCTGTCAGGGGCGACAGGTCATGAATCATCTGTTCTGGCGAGGCAATGCCTGTCAGCAGCAGTGTGTGGGTGCCTTTCAGCTCCTCTATGTCCTTGCTGGCCTGTGCATGTGGGAAGACAGGCTTCAGGCGTCCGTAGTTCAGCGTAGTGAAATACAGCTGCTGATAGGGGTAGAGGTTCATGGCCTTGGTGATGACACGGAACTCCATGGGCTTCAAGTCGCTGGGACACTTGGTGACGATGACGATGTCGGCGCGGTTCTTGCCGCTGAGTGGTTCGCGCAGGCGTCCTGCCGGCAGCAGTCTGTCGTAGATGACCAGCCGATGGTAGTCGACCAGCAGGATGTTGATGCCGGGCTTCACATAGCGGTGCTGGAAGGCGTCGTCAAGCAGGATGACGTCCAGCTTCTCGTCTTGTTCTGTCAGCTGGTCGATGCCGTGGCATCGCTTCCTGTCAACGGCGACGGTGACGTTGGGGAACTTCTGTTTCATCTGGAACGGCTCGTCACCAATCTCTGTTTCCGACATCTGGCTGTCGGCTATGATGAAGCCTTTGCTTTTGCGTTTGTATCCCCTGCTGAGTACGGCCACCCTGAACTGGTCCTTCAGCACGCTGACCAGATACTCCACATGAGGAGTCTTGCCCGTACCGCCTACGGTGATGTTGCCTACCGAGATGACAGGCACCTTGAAAGAACGGCTCTTTAGGACACCAATGTCGAACATGGTGTTCCGAAACTTGACGCCCAAGCCGTATATCCAGCTGAATGGCAACAGTCCTTTGTTAATCTTAATGAAGTCGCCTTCCAAATCTTTTACTTGATTATAAGGTAATAGGGCAAACGGGCCTGGATGGCATTCTGCCTGTTGATGTTCTTCAGATACATGAACGGCTCGTAGTATTCGCCTAAGGTGGCGCGCAGCTGCTCATCCAGATAGTTGCCCTTCGAATCCTGGCTCATCAGACTGCTCAGCCAGTCGCTCTCTTCAGGATAGTTGCTGGTGTGATATTTCTTCACCTTTGCCAGCTGGGCTGCCTTCTCCACAGCTTTGTCTAATCCGCCAATCTCGTCGACGAGCTTGATTTTCAGCGCATCGTTAGCCAGCCATACACGTCCCTGGGCGATTTCCTCAATCTGTTCCACGGTCTGCTTGCGACCATCGGCCACACGCTTGCGGAACAGCTCGTAGCCATGGCCGATGTACTGGTCGAGCAGTGCCATCTCCTCAGCATTGAATGGGCGGGCTATAGTGCCGAAAGCGGAATGCTTGTTGGTCTTCACCTCGTCGAACTTCACCCCTAACTTGTCTTTCAGTAGTCCGCTGAAGTCGGGGAACATGCCGAAGATGCCGATGCTACCAGTGATGGTGGTGGGTTCAGCAATGATGTAGTTGGCAGGACAGCTGATATAGTAGCCTCCAGAGGCTGCATAGCCACCCATGGAGACGACCACAGGTTTCTTGGCTTTCAGCTGCATGATGGCATGCCAGATCTGTTCTGAGGCGTAAGCAGAACCGCCGGGTGAGTTGACGCGTAGCACTACGGCCTTCACATCGTCATTTTTCATGAGCTTCTCCAGGTCCTTGCACACCTCAGTAGCCACAATGCTGTGACCTTGCTGTGTCAGTCCTCCGGTCTTGGAGTCCACAATGTCGCCGTAGGCATAATAGACGGCAATCTGCTCGCCTTCTTCCTTCTTGCCCCTCACACCCTTCATGTCGCTCAGTGTCAGCTGGGGAATGTCTTTGTCGGCATCCAGTTTCATCATTTTCTTGATTTCGCCCTTCACCTCGTCGGTGTACATCAGCTTATCCACCATCTTCATCTTGACATAGTCTTTCGGGTCTGCCAATGTGACGAAACGGTCGGCATAGGCATTGAGTGAGTCTACGGAGATTTTACGACTCTTCGATACCTCGTCCAGCATGACCTTCCAGATGCCTTCCATGTAGGCTGTCACCTGTTCGCGGTTAGGCTCGCTCATGCCGTCGGCGGTCATCATTTCTGGGGCACTCTTATACTTGCCCACTTTACATAGCTGGTATTTCACACCAAACTTGGCCAGCAGATCCTTCAGGAAATAGGGGGTTGCTGCCATGCCGTGCCAGTCAATCATGCCCTGCGGGTTAAGCCAGATTTTGTCAGCTACACTACATATATAATAAGTAGACTGCTCGTAGGAGTCAGCGTATGCCACAATCCACTTTCCCGACTGCTTGAAGTCGAGCAGTGCCTCACGTATGGCATGGGTTGATGCTGGTGCGTCTGACGAGAACAGTCCTGCCTCGATGTAGATGCCCTTGATGTCCTCGTTCTCCTTGGCTTTACGGATAGCTGCTAATATGTTATCCAGTCCCAGATTCTCACTTACCTGTCCTGTCAGCATGGCGATAGGGCTGTCTTCTGCCCGTTCGTCCAGCTGTCCTGAGAGCATCAGTGTCATCACCGAGTTCTCTTCCACATTCGTACTACCGGCATTCGAGGCGGCAACGCCTACCAACGAGATGGCGGTAATGATTCCCATAATCACTGTCAGCAAGATGATGCCCGTGATGGTTGCCATGACATACTTCAAAAAGTCTTTCATAATTGTTTATAGTTTTGACAATATTTGTGCAAAGATACAATTAAGAAAGGAAAGCACAAAATATTTCGCTATTTATTTTGCTTTTTTACGAAATCAGGCATCAGTTTCCTTCGTTCTGCCATTGTGTCAGTTCTGTCATGATTGGCACGGTTTTCGCATATCATGTGGCAGAAACAACAAAATTAACGTCAAATATTAAAATTAAAAGTATTATGAACATCAAACCATTAGGAGACCGCGTGCTGGTAGTGCCTGCACCGGCAGAAGAGAAAATTGGCGGCATCATTATTCCTGATACCGCAAAGGAGAAACCCCTGCATGGAACTGTCAAGGCCGTGGGTCAGGGAACGAAGGACGAGGAAATGATTCTGAAAGCTGGCGACGAGGTGCTGTATGGTAAGTACAGTGGCACGGAGCTGGAGTTCGAGGGTGAGAAGTATCTGATGATGCGTCAGAGTGACGTCTTAGCAGTGATTGAGAAATAATCAGAGCAATCAGAATATTCAGAATAATCAGATTAATCAGAAAGAATTATGGCAAAGGATATTAAATTCAATATTGAGGCTCGCGACCTGATGAAGCAGGGCGTAGACCAGTTGGCAAACGCAGTGAAGGTGACCCTCGGACCGAAGGGCCGCAACGTTGTCATTGAGAAGAAGTTCGGTGCTCCGCAGATTACCAAGGACGGTGTGACCGTCGCCAAGGAAATCGAGCTGGAGGACAAGTTTGAGAACACAGGAGCTCAGCTCGTCAAGAGCGTGGCCTCGAAGACTGGCGACGATGCCGGTGACGGAACGACCACCGCTACAATCCTGGCACAGGCCATCATCAATGAAGGACTAAAGAACGTTACTGCCGGTGCCAATCCCATGGATCTGAAGCGTGGTGTCGACAAGGCTGTGAAGGCTGTCGTGGAGTTCATCAAGGACAATGCCGAGCAGGTGGGTGACAACTACGAGAAGATAGAGCAGGTGGCTACTGTCAGTGCCAACAACGACGAGGAAATCGGTAAGCTGCTGGCTGATGCCATGCGCAAGGTTTCGAAGGATGGCGTTATCACCATCGAGGAGTCGAAGAGCCGTGACACCCATATCGGTGTTGTTGAGGGTATGCAGTTCGATCGTGGCTACCTGAGTGGCTACTTCGTGACCGACTCGGAGAAGATGGAGTGCGTGATGGAGAATCCGTATATCCTCATCTATGATAAGAAGATTTCGAACATCAAGGACTTCCTGCCCATCCTGCAACCCGCTGCCGAGAGTGGCCGTCCGCTGTTAGTGATTGCTGAGGATGTTGACTCTGAGGCTCTGACCACGCTGGTTGTCAACCGTCTGCGTGGCGGTCTGAAGATCTGTGCCGTCAAGGCTCCTGGTTTTGGTGACCGTCGTAAGGCTATGCTCGAGGATATCGCAACCCTGACAGGTGGCGTTGTCATCAGTGAAGAGAAGGGTCTGAAGTTAGAGCAGGCAACACTTGAAATGCTCGGAACTTGTGACAAGGTGAATATCTCGAAGGACAACACCACCATCGTCAACGGTGCCGGTGACAAGGAGGCCATCAAGGACCGTATTGCCCAGATCAAGAAGGAGATCGAACTTACCACCAGCTCTTACGATAAGGAGAAGCTGCAGGAGCGTCTTGCCAAATTGGCAGGTGGCGTGGCAGTGCTCTATGTCGGTGCCAACAGCGAGGTGGAGATGAAGGAGAAGAAAGACCGTGTGGACGATGCCCTGTGTGCTACCCGTGCAGCCATTGAGGAAGGTGTTGTGGCAGGTGGCGGTACTACCTACGTCCGTGCCTTGGAGGCTTTGAAGGACCTGAAGGGTATCAATGCCGACGAGCAGACCGGTATCAACATTGTGGAGCGTGCCATCGAGGAGCCGCTGCGCCAGATTGCTGTCAACGGTGGTGCCGAGGGTGCCGTTGTCGTTCAGAAGGTTCGTGAGGGTCAGGGTGACTTTGGTTACAATGCTCGTACCGATGAGTACGAGGACATGCGCAAGGCCGGTATTGTCGATCCTGCCAAGGTTGCCCGTGTCGCTTTGGAGAATGCCGCCAGCATTGCTGGTATGTTCCTGACCACCGAGTGCCTCATTGTCGATAAACCTGAGAAGGAGCCCGCCATGCCGATGGGCAATCCCGGAATGGGCGGTATGATGTAATGTGCTGATTTTGTAAACTATACATATCAAAATGCGGGTGTCGGCCTGAAAAAGCCGTCACCCGCATTGATATAAATCAAGAACGTGTCCGATTTTAGGAAAAATGCTTGCATGGAAGCGCAAAAGTTCCTACCTTTGCAACCGAAAGGTTAAAACCCTTGTAAACATTGTATAGGAAATAGACAAAAAATAGATATTTTTTTGATTTGTTTTAGTAGATTAGTTTTTAAGTAGTTTGTTTTAGGAACCGGATGTCGCGAGGACAACCGGTTTTTTAGTTTTTTGCCCTGAAACCTTGGATATGTCGGATAAAATGTGTACTTTTGTCGCATGATGAACAAAATACTGACTTTTGTGCTGGCGGGAGTGTGCTGTCTACAGGCCTCTGCCGGTCAGCAATATCGCCCTGAGGGACGTGCTTTTGTGTGTGTCAATGGGCAGAACCGTTATACCCGTGCACTCTATGGCAGTCCGACCGATTACCGCATAGAGACCAGTGACCGCCCTGTCTTTGCCCTCTATAAGAAGAATAACTGTCGCAACATGGCCTTTCGCCTTAACGGTGTTCCCCTTGATAAGACCGACTATTGTGAGGCCCGGTACGAGGATGGCATGCGCAGCTATGTGCTGCGTCATAAGGCATGGGGTGCCAAGGCTGTCCTGCGACTAAAGGTGGTGGCTTCGCTGACAGAAGAGCGTGCCTGGTGGCAATTCTTAGTAACGGGTTTTGGAGGCGATGCCCAGTTGGAGGTCGTGGCCAGTGGCGTCCGGCAATCGAAGCTGTCGCGTAACGGCGACCTTGGTGTCGACCCCAAAGACGCTTTCGAGGCTGACGGTACGCCGCTACAACGCTTGACCGTCTCCTTCGACGAAGACTGTTACGTATGCTGCAATGGCATTGCAGCCCAGATAGACCCTCATGGGAGTGATGCTTTCGAGGAGGCCGTGGAAGCTATGCAGCAACTGGCACATCGTGTGGAGTTCAATACGCCCGATCCTTATATCAACACTTTGGGCGGTGCCTTGGTGGTGGCTGCCGATGGCGACTGGGATGGAAAGACGTGGCTGCACGGCTGCGTCGGGTGGCGTATGCCGTTGGCCGGATGGCGGGCAGGCTATATAGGTGATGTCTTGGGATGGCCGGAACGTGCCGTATCCCATTTCGACGCGTATGCTAAAAGTCAGGTCAAAAATGTATCAGCCGAACAGCCTCATCCGACACAAGACGAAGAACAGCATCTGGCGCGTGCCAGGAAACAGTGGGGAACGCAGATGTACAGCAATGGCTATATCTGTCGTAATCCAGAGCGTAATGACCAGATGCACCACTATGACATGAACCTGAACTATGTGGACGAGTTGCTGTGGCACTTCCAATACGATGCGGATAAGTCTTATATGCAGAAAATGTGGCCTGTGCTGAAAAGCCATCTTGCCTGGGAGAAACGCAATTTCGACCCAGACGGCGACCATCTGTACGATGCCTACTGCTGTATATGGGCTTCCGACGCTCTCTATTATAGTGGTGGTGCCGTCACCCATTCGTCGGCATACAACTGCCGGGCCAACCTGCTGGCAGCACGCATCGCAGAAATCCTTGGCGAAGAGGCTGCTCCGTATGTGGAAGAGGCCGAAGCCATCCTAGCGGCTATGAACAGCCGTCTGTGGCTCAAGGACAAGGAACACTGGGCAGAGTATCAGGACCTGATGGGACTGAAGCGAGTCCATCAGAGTGCTGCCGTATGGAGCATCTATACACCTGTGGATTGTGGGGCCTGCAGTCCGGAACAGGCTTATCAGGCCACGAAGTATGTCGACAATGAGATACCCCACCTCCCTGTGGCCGATACAGGGTTGAGTACCATTGCCACCACTAACTGGATGCCTTATTCCTGGAGCATTAACAATGTTGCTGCTGCTGAGGTGATGCATACTGCGCTGGCTTACTTTGAGGCAGGCCGTTCGGAGGAAGGCTTCCGGCTGATGAAGGCCAATGTGCTGGATCAGATGTATTACGGACAGTCGCCAGCCAATTTCGGACAGGTCAGTCAGTATGATGCAGCCCGTGGTGAGTGTTACCGTGACTTTGGCGACTGTATCGGCATCTCAGCCCGCACCTTGTTGCAGGGACTTTTCGGCGTTGTGCCTGATGCTTTGCATGGACGATGTGTGATTCGTCCGGGCTTCCCTGAGTCGTGGGACTCGGCCAGTGTCCGTACACCTTATATATATTATAGGTATCAGCGACAGGGTAATGAGGCCGTTTACGAGATAACCCAGCACTTCCGTCAACCCCTGAAGATGGTGCTGCGCCTGAACTTAGGCATGGGCAAGTATCATGACATTGAGGGTACGGCAGAGGAACATCAGGTTATCCGCGTCAAGATTCCCACCAAATATCCGGAGGTGCGATACATCGATACCTACCAGACGGCACAGGTTACGGACAATGGTGCAGAAGAACCTACTTTCTATGACAAGTTCCGCAAGCAGAACATAGACCGGCAGCTAAATGCCAGCGTGACGGATATCTTCCGCAATGAGTACCGTTCGCCGCGTCCTCCCTATACCACTTTGCAGATTCCCTTGCAGGGTGTGGGAGACTGGTGCCATCCGGACTACACCCCTGAGATTAACGACTCGGCACTGCGGTCACTCATTGTCAAGGATGAACTCGTCATCATGGGGATACCTTTCCGTATGCGGCCTGAAGGTCCAAACATTGCCTTCACCTCGTTGTGGGACAATTATCCTGACTACATTGATCTCCCGGTGAGCGGCAAGTATTCGAAAGCGTGGCTGCTTATGGCTGGTACGACCAACCACATGCAGTGCCATATTGCCAATGGCATCGTCGTGGCGCAGTATAAGGACGGTACGGCCGACACACTGCAGTTGGTGAATCCCAACAATTGGTGTCCCATCGAACGTGAGTACTACATTGACGGACAAGCATTCTGTGCCCCACAGCCGCGTCCCTACCGTATAGCTTTAGCCTCTGGAACCGTCAGTCGTAACTTAGGCAAGGCATTAGGGCTGCCCTTTGCCAACGCACAAGGTGGGGAGATCGGACCCAAGGGTGCCGACGGTGGTGAAATACCCGGTGGTGCCGCCCAGATGCTCTGCATGACGCTCAACCCCCAGAAGAAGTTGCAGACCCTCACATTGCGTACCCTTTCCAATGATGTCATCATTGGTCTCATGGCTGTCACGTTGCAATAGGTTGTATATGAACGTTAAAAAAACGGTGTGGTAGCAAATAATTCAATTTTCATGATTCTTTTTTCACTTTATTTCGTATCTTTGCACCCATATCTGACTAAACATTACTTTATAACACATTAATTTATGAACAACGTACCTAAAATTAAGATTGGAATCGTCGCTGTTTCACGCGACTGTTTCCCCGAGTCATTGGCTGTTAATCGTCGTAAGGCCGTTATCGCTGAGTATGAAAAGAAGTTCGGTAAGGAAGGCATCTACGAGTGTCCTATCTGCATCGTTGAGAGCGAGATCCACGCCCAGCAGGCTCTTGAAGATATCACAAAGGCCGGCTGTAACGCCCTCGTTGTATACCTCGGCAACTTCGGTCCTGAGATTTCTGAGACCATGCTGGCCGACTGGTTCCAGGGCCCCGCAATGTTCTGCGCTGCTGCTGAGGAGACTCAGAACGACCTCATCGATGGTCGTGGCGATGCTTACTGCGGTATGCTGAACGCCAGCCAGGCTTTGGATATCCGTAAGACCCGCGCTTACATCCCCGAGGAGCCCGTAGGCGACGCTGCTCACTGCGCTGAGCTCATTCACGAGTTCTTCCCCATCGCCCGCGCTATCGTTGGTCTCCGTAACCTGAAGATCATCACCTTCGGTCCCCGCCCCAACAACTTCCTGGCTTGTAACGCTCCTATCCGCGCCCTCTATGACCTGGACGTTGAGATCGAGGAGAACTCAGAGCTCGACCTGCTCGAGGCTTTCCAGAAGCATGCTGGCGATCCCCGCATCGACGACGTAGTGAAGGAAATGGCTGCTGAGCTTGGCCATGGCAATAAGATTCCTCAGGTGCTGCCGAAGCTCGCCCAGTATGAGCTGACACTGACCGACTGGATTGAGGCTCACAAGGGTTCTCGCCAGTTCGTGGCTATGGCCAACAAGTGCTGGCCCGCCTTTCAGACCATGTTTGGCTTCGTACCCTGCTATGTC